>OGNL01000427.1_pt1 | contig 18370 bp, 15 predicted proteins | sample 1573471 | NCBI WGS metagenome assembly OGNL01 (sample SAMEA2582001, study PRJEB24529) | metagenome | biome: Human gut stool | place: China | collected 2011 | reverse complement strand
CTTATTCATATTGCCGTTTTAATTTTTGATTTTAAAAAGCTAACATCATGCGGAATTGCCCAGCACATGAACCACGTTCACAAATCAAATTATATGCTCCTCCGTCCATACCATGAGTCCACTGAAACGTATCATTACGTTGAGTACTTGACCAATAATGTCCTGTCAAAGCACCATTATCAACAGATGTCATTTCTTCACCGCCAACCTTTATGATACTCTTATTAATATTAGTCAAATTATCAGCAACTTGCTGCCAGTCTTTAATAGAAGGAATATACCAAGGAGTCGCAGCAGAAGGAACTGCTACAGCATTACGATAGGCCACGATAAAGCTATAAGCATTATCGCAAGTAGAAGGAGAACCTTTACCTTCTTCTGTTACCATAGTCATCAAGACCGTATTGTTATAACCAAAGAAAGCCGGGAACATAGTCAATGCATCATTTTTCAAGTTACCATCACGATTTGAATTGCAGTAAACAAACTTACCAGCCCATTCCTCATCTGAATCAAACCATGTATCATAAGTTCCACTCTTGCTTGTGTGATACTGAGATGTAGCTGTTCCATCAGGTAAAACAGCATTATTTAAAGAAAGAACTAACCCATGAGAACAGTTAGGATAATCACGATACAAAGCATCCTGAGTTTCGGAACAAGCATCTGGAGCATACACATGCGGCTGAGGATTACCCACATAACATACAACACCAATTGCATTGTCTGGAACCGTTGTAGCATCTACACTTACCAGATTACCGTCCGCACAGAGGTAATCACCAATCTGCAATGTATAATCCAGCTTATTAGCATCATTAATAGTATACATTTTAGCCTTACCACTAGCCAGACTTCCTGCAGCACTAAATGACATTTCTTTGGCTCCCTGATAAGTACCAGAAATAGAATACTCAGCTTCAGGCTTTACCAAAGCCATATAAGTACCACTAGCAGCATCGTAATATGGTGTTGTTTTCACATCATTTATAAACAGCTCTTTAGGAGCTACATTCAAACTATAATCATCCAAACCTCCATTCGTGAAATCATAGACCAGATTAGGCATTTTCAACACAGCTAAAGCCATGCGATGTTCCATTGAAAAGGTTACCTTACCTTGCAAACGCCCATCTTCTGCCTTACCTGCACTTGTCATTAAATCACTTTTTGTATACTTTGTACTTCCCTGATCAGCTGCAATTTCCCAATTACCAACAAATTCCGCAAACGGATCTTCTGCAGCAGGATCAAACGCCACATTCTCCTGATATGGATAATAAGCATAAAATGTGATATTTTTGAAACGCTCACTATCATACTCTATAGGATTTCCATCCAAATCCCATACCCCCTTTTCATTAAGAGTAAATTTGCGATTGGAAATTCCATCTACCAGTTGACCATTTTCTACACCATACATTCCAATAGCGTCCCCTTTTACGAAAGTTGTTTTAAAATTTTCGTCTATGGCACGTCCATCCGATATCCCTTGAAAGCCCATATCGGAAACACTAATCTGAAAAGTCTGTGCTGTAGAACCATTTCCCAAGCTTTCTTCCTTCGTGCAGCTTGTAAAAGCAAGCAGACCAGCCAAAGCACATATTGAAAGGTTATTATAAATTTTCATCGCTTATTCATTTAACTAATTATTTTACTTCCGGAACAATCTCTTCATTTTCCATTTCGCCCCATTCAGCTCCGTTCACATAAGCTTCCGTACCCAATGCCTTCGCATCCGGAGTTTCTTCCTTATTTACTTCTGTCCACGGATTAATGTCTGTGCCTGAAATTTCAAGTACGATAGGAGTGTCATTCGGAGTCGTATAGTCGTTCGCTGTTAGTGTATAATTATAGGAGTAACCTGCCTTCATTTCCGGCCAGTCGCTTACCGGTATTTCCAGAGAATAATAAATGCGGCGGCCGTCAGTGGAACGCATCGTAGCCTCAATCAGAAGCCCCTCAGCTCCTATCGTCTGCGGAAGAAGATATGCGGTGAAAGTATAATCGTTGTCCGCATTCAGCATCTGACGCAAGTCGCTGACAGCCGCATCCTCTGCCACCGCAGCCACACCCGTTTCCGTGTCGAACGTACCGTTCCGCTTGATACCTACCAAGTAACATTCTATATCTGTCAAAGTCACCGGATTTCCTTCCGGGTCTGTTCCCGGCACAAACTCCAGGTTCACACGGCTCATGGCGTGGTTGAAGTTCAAATGCACATTCGGCTCGGCTTTTGTAGCCTTGGTAGAAGCGTAGAGGAAATCGAAGGCGGCACGTTCTTCGGGCGTATCCTGATTTTCGGAAGTGATTTCTACTATCTGCACGGGAGGCACAGTTCCTTCTTCTCCTACGTGAGGATAATAAGCGGTCACATCGTACTCCTCATTTCCAAGCAACCAGATTTCATCAAAACGGTTGATGGCGGTAAATGAATTGTCGGCGGCATTGTAACGGTAGAACACATTTTTCTGTGTAGGTCCGCAGGAAATGCTCACCTCATCGCCGTCATCCCAGGTCACTCCAGTCACACGGGATACATCCTGCGAATTCTGTTCGTTGATTGACGCGCTGAAAGTGACTTTCGCCCCTTCGTCGCCAGCAAATTTTACATCGGTGTCCTGCCCGCAACTTACAAGCAGCAATGCGGCTAAAGCCGCCATGGAACTAATGTTTTTCATACATGTGTTTTTTAATAAAATTGTTAATCGTTTTTATTGACTTGTATATAACTTTTGTTTCTTTCGCCATTATTTAAGGTTCTTATTTTTAATTTGCATCGCAATGTTACAGAAAATTTAAATATACAAAAGTCCATAATTGTACAAATACATGGAATTTTGTACAGATTCTCCCCCTCATATACACACAAACGGCTTTTAGCCATAACCCAAAGGGATATATCCAACCGCAAAAGCTTTTTTTACACCTTTCCCATTTCATTGAGAAAAAGCCGTGCCGCACACCGGTTTATCGACCGAAAACAGGAAAGCCTTCTCTATAGACCCAGACAGTTACATGCGTTTTTAATTCATAAAAAGATAAGTTCCGGACTGTTTCTCCCGATATACTTTTCCCATTTTTCCAACCAGAAAAATCATCTCTAAAAAAACGCAAGTGCGTTTAGATTCAAACGCAAGGACGTTTCAAAGCAAACGCAAGGACGTTTGGATTCAAACGCAAGGACGTTTTACCTTAAACGCACTTGCGTTTTTTATCCCTCTTTCCGTACTTCTTGAAGAAATTATTCTACATTTTTTCTGCAAAACGCTTGCATATTCAAAAATAAGTCGTACCTTTGCACCCGTGATTGAGAAACACCTCAACACAAAGTCAGGATGGCCCGTTCGTCTATCGGTTAGGACGCAAGATTTTCATTCTTGAAAGGGGGGTTCGATTCCCCCACGGGCTACAAAAAAAGGTCTGAACAAAAGTTCAGACCTTTTCTTTTTATACTCTATCCAGATTTATCAGAAGATTACACCCAAACGGAAACCGGCATGGTTCTGCCCCTCAATGTCGCAAGTCAATGTCTGCGTCTTGTTCGTAGCATAACTGTAGTAGCCGGCTACATGGAATCCCCATTTCTTTCCTGTCGGATAAATTTTCAGACCGATTTCCGGAGAAACATAAAATCCCCATGATTTGTCGTACACACCTCCGCTACCAAAATAAGTGGTATTACGGGCAAACATAGCACCTGCCTTCACTCCGATGTAAGGCTTTACATAACGGTTGGTAGAGAGATTATATGACCCCATCACACCAAACGGCACTTGAAACGCCGAACGCTGCTGATCGGTAGTGAGTGACTCCGTAGGTGACAATGACAACGTCTGACGTCCCACATACTTATGATTGGTATGGAAAGAAGCAAAGACTCCAGCTTCCCAACGAGGCGTAAACTGATAGCCCAACTCATAGCTCATTCCCCATCCGCTCAACTTATCTGCAAAATCAGTGGAAAAAGGTGCATTCATCTGCCAGTCCACCTTCAAAGTAGTCTTGCTGATATCGTATTGCGAAAATCCTTTTACAGCCACTCCCAGACACATAAAGGCCAGCAGTGTCATCTTTTTCAATATATTTATCTTCATTTCAAATTCCTCCTCTAATTAATTAACCGATTTGATATAAGGTGACTGCTCAAAAGCCTGTACCACCGAATTCTGCAACATCATCTGATTAAACTGTCCGCTGTACTGGAATCCTGATGCGCTGGCATACCACACCACCGGAAGATTTTTCTGTGTGCCGTCCTCATCGGCAGTCAGGTCGACCATCTCCATCACCAAGGTATTGGTATTATAGGAATAGGACACAGGATACGGATAATACCATCCGGACCAAGGACCCCAGAAACCATAATCCCACCAGCCGCCCCAATAGCCACCGGTAATGACCTGAGTTGTCTGAGCCACGTAGGAAAGCTGCAAGCCCACATTGGCTTCTTCCTTCTTTTCCGGATCAAGGATACGGGTGTATCCGCGTGCATCCATTTCTGCGGCAACCTTATTAATAATCGCCTTTGCATTTTCATCCTTCCAGTAGGTAGCCCGATGACCACCTGCCTCTAAAATACTGTCAGGCAAGAAATACGTTTTATAACCACCAAAGTCGGCATCCTTGTCATAATCGGTGTAGACCACCAGATCCGCGTCCAACTGATTCATGTCAGGGTCTTTCTCACAAGCCGACAACCCCAACAACAGACACGCAAAAAACAACATCTTTCTCATAATTCATCTTGTTTTATCAAATTGAACGTCCTTTAAATACTGAGCTCTTGAAAGCCGGAAGTATCACCCCGTTCAGGGTCAGACGATTGGAATTAAAATTCGGAGTAATGGTAACCGTAGCATTATTCGTTCCCTTCGGCATGCTGATGTCCAGACGAGCCGAAATGCCGACACCCATTACATTCATGGATAAATAGAGCGTCCCCCTCTTGTCAGTCCTCATCTCATAAGAAGAGACCTTTCCATTTACCGTTACGCCTCCCAGTCCGTTAGGACCTGCCGCCGGAATATTGAAAGCCACCTGCACCACTGCATCTTCTCCATCTACAGACACAAAGTTGGTATTCGATGTGACGTAAGCCGTCTGCCCATACTTGAACACCACCTGGTCTGCTTCAAGGGTAAACTTCTTTGCATTGATAGCTTCCACTGCTTCTGCATGCTGGATACTGTCTATTTTCTCTTGAAGAGCTTTCTTTTCTTCTTTGGTCAACTCAACTTCTTGAGCCTGAATATGTCCGACCATCAAGGCCAGTGCGCATATCAGAATTGATACCATCTTTTTCATAAATCTATGTCTTTAATTGATTACATACTATAAACAACGAATTCTGCGTTTTGCTGCATAATTCCTGTTTAAAAAAGTATAATGTATTGCCCCCTTTTCAAATAAAATTGTTATCTTTAGAATATATAAAGAAAAAATCTATTCATAACCTTTAAAAAACCGTACCATGACACACATCAGCGAAATAACCTTATTGATTGCCGTCATTGCACTGGCCCTCTGGCCGGTCGTATTGTTCGCCCTGCGCTTCTTGCGCGAGCGTCAGAAACGGTTGGAATACATTGAAAGAATGACAAAAGACGAACAGGACGAAGTCACGACAAAAGACCTTGTCATCAGCGTACTGAAGAAAATAGGCTGCCAGCCTAAGGTGAATGAAGAAAATCACATCACCTTTAAATATCAGGGAGACGATTTCTATATTGCGGCAGAAGAAGAGAACCGATTTATCATGATCTGGAATCCATGGTGGGGCTCCATCAATGCCGACAACGAAGCGCTTCCTTATCTGAAAGAGATTATCAATTTGGCCAATGTAAACTCACTGGTCACTACCGTCTATATGGCGGACGAGGATGAGAAGACCATCGGACTACACTCCCGTTGCCACACGTTCTTCTCTCCCAGAGAAGGAGAGCTGGAAGAACACATGAAAATGCTGCTGGACTATTTCTTTGACATGCACAATGTGATAAAGGACAACATGAACCAGTTAGGCCAGGCAGCCATCAACGAGGAAGAGAAAAAAGAACGCGTAAAAGTAAAAGGTTTTTCCGCCTATAAGGACAACACCATGCCTATTGAGGCGAAGAAAGAGGAAGAGAAGAAAGAGTAGGTTCTTCGTCGTGCTTCCGCATACTGAATTCACAGCCGCAATACTGCTGGTTATAGAAATTATATTCCTTGATAATGGCTATACGACGCTCACTCAAGCCCCCCCTGCGCCAGTTCTGTTTCCACCAGGTTACGTCGGGATAAGCAGCTACAGCCCAATGTCCTGCTTCATTAATCTGCTCCAGGCTTTTCCAGCGAGAGGAAGCTAACGTGGTCGTGATGACTGAGAAACCGTGTTCATGTGCATAACGGGCCGTATCGGCCAGACGCATTTTAAAGCATTTCAGGCAACGCCCTCCGCGCTCCGGTTCGTTTTCAAGTCCGGCCACCGTACAACGCCAGAATGCATGGTCATAATCTGCATCCACAATATCCAAGCCCAACGACTGGGCATAGCGGGTACACTCGTCCTTACGGATATTGTATTCCTCCAACGGATAGATATTCGGATTACAATAATAGATAGTAGGGCGTATGCCATGATTCAACAGACATTCGATAATGGCCGATGAACACGGTGCGCAACAGGTGTGCAACAAGACTTTGTCGGCTCCACCCGGTACTTCCAATTCAAATTTCTTCTTTTTCATCCTTTCACTCACCTTTATTCACACGAATCAGACACTCCCTCCGCATAAGAAGCAAACAAGGGTTGCAACAGTTCCGGTATATCTATCCCCTGCTCGCGTATTCCCTTCAGGCAGCTATGCGCTTCTTTTGTCAGAGAGAAATACATTTGCCGCTTGTCTTTCTCGCCCAAGGCACGCACCAACAGATTCCGCTCTTCCACCGCACGAATCACCTTGGAGGCATGCGAAGGAGTCAGCCCCGTACGCTCTACAATCGTGCTGGCCGCTACCCGTTCCTTACCGATGGCACATAACACCATAGCTTCGTTCAGCGACACTCCATGCGACTGCATCAAACGGGATTCAAGTTCAGAGAGAGCTCGAAAGAGCTCTCTCATCACACAGATACATTTTATTTTTTCCATACTTAAATAAACAGATTTACATTGGCTTCCTTAGCACGGTCCATATAGGTCGCTACCCCACCGATGGTGACGTTGTCCAGCAGCTCTTCCTTTTTCACGCCCATTACGTCCATCGACATCTGGCAGGCAATGAATTCTACTCCATTATCAATGGCCTGCTGGCGAAGTGATTCCAACGAATCGATTCCCTTACGGTTCATAATGTAACGCATCATCTTCGTACCCATACCTCCCATGTTCATCTTTGAAAGCTTGAGTTTCCGAGAGCTGGAAGGCAACATCATGCCGAACATTTTTCCAAAAATATCCTTCTGTACCGACGGTTTCCGTTCCTTCTTGATGGCATTCAGTCCCCAGAAGGTAAAGAAGATGGTCACTTTCTTGCCCGTAGCCGCCGCACCGTTAGCCAGCACAAAGGTAGCCAAAGTTTTGTCAAGGTCATCACTGAAAAGGATGAAAGTTTTTCCCTTCTCTCCCACGTCCTGACGGGAAGCCTCTATGGCACAAGGAGTCGCTTTCTCTACCACTACCTTATAGATTCCCCCTTCCGACTTAAAGGAAAGGAAGCGGTTTCCGGTAGTACGGCACCATGCCTCTGCGTCTCTCGGGAAGCCGGCATCCGTAGCATGAATTTCCATCTGCTCACCGGCTTTCAGTTCCTCCATCCCTTTTTTCAAACGCAAGATAGGGCCAGGACACTGTATGCCACAGGCATCTACTACATGTACCTTTTTGCAGTCCGAACTTCCTTCAGCCGTTTCACACGAGCAGGCTACGGCACATGTTTCTTCCGGCTGGCAAACCGGAGTAACCGCTGCATTGTAGGTCTTGATACCACCTATCAGGTTACGCACATCCTTATAACCGTTTTCTTTCAGAATGTTAGAGGCCAGATAACCGCGCAAGCCGACTCCGCAGTACAAGAAGACTGGTTTGTCCGATGGAATTTCCTTCATCCGTGAACGCATCTCATCCAAAGGCACGTTCACCGCTCCAGAAATGTGCCCCAGTTCATATTCGTCTTTTGTCCGCACATCCACCAAGGTCACTTTAGTCAAATCGGCCTGCTGCAACTCTCTCCAATAAAGAGGAGTCATCTTGCCGTTCAAGATATTTCCAGCCACATAACCCGACACTGCTACCGGATCTTTAGCTGAAGAGAAAGGAGGTGCGTAGGCATGTTCCAGTTGCATCAAATCATATACGGTTCCTTTCTGCTTGATGACCAGTGCATATTCATCAATGCGCTTATCCACTCCATTGTATCCCACAATCTGTGCCCCATACAAACGACCGCCTTCAGGAGAGAAAGTAATCTTGATGTCCATCTGCAGGGAACCGGGATAGTAGCCGGCATGCGAACCAGAGTGAATGGTTGCCGACAGATAAGGCATACCAAAAGCTTTCAGACGCTTGGCCGGAAGTCCCGTAGAAGCCACAGTCAAGTCAAATACTTTCGCTATGGCAGTCCCGATAGAGCCTTCATATTTCACCCGGTTGCCAAATGTCATGTTGTCGGCTACGATACGTGCCTGACGATTGGCCGGTCCGGCCAGGAAGTTCAACCACGGCTTACCGGTAATCGGATGCGGATATTCAATGGCATCACCTACGGCATACACCGACTCATCGGAAGTCTGCAGGTATTCATTTACATAAATACCCTTCATTTCTCCTAACTTCAGTCCGGCTTCTACAGCCAGACGAGTTTCTGCCCGTACACCGATAGAAAGAATAACCAGCTGAGCTTCCGCCTGTAACCCCGACTGGAATTTGACTCTCAGTCCGGAATCGGTCTTTTCAAAGGCTTCCACTGCCTGTTTCAGATACAGTTTGACCCCCTTCTGTTGCAGATGACCGTGCACCAGCGCTGCCATAGAGAAATCGATCGGTCCCATCACCTGATCTGCCATCTCTACTACAGCCACCTCAATACCGGCATGATGAAGGTTCTCGGCCATTTCCAACCCGATAAAACCACCTCCAACAATCACCGCTTTCTTTATTTCATGACTCTGCATATAAGCCTTGATGCGGTCTGTATCTGCCACATTTCTCAGGGTAAAGATTCCTTCATTATCGATTCCCGGCAAAGGAGGACGCACTGGCGATGCCCCCGGTGAAAGCAGCAATTTATCGTATGTTTCAGTATATTCTTTTCCGTCCGAAGTACGAACCTTCACTTCTTTACGGGCAGTATCAATTGCCATAACCTCCGAACGTACCCGCACATCGATGCGGAAACGAGTGGAGAATGCTTCCGGAGTCTGTACAAACAAGCGGTCGCGCTCCTGAATTACCCCGCCTATATAATAAGGTAAACCGCAATTGGCATAAGAGATATATTCTCCACGCTCAAACAAAATGATTTCAGCCTTTTCCGTGTTTCTCCGAATACGGGCAGCCGCAGTGGCTCCACCTGCTACCCCACCAACAATTACACACTTCATAACTATTTATTTTCTTTGTTATTATTTTCTAATGGAAACTTTTTGCAAAGAAAATAAATAATTACATAAAGAATAAATTTCCAATGGAAAATATTCACCAATTAAGCATTATTAAGGGAAAGCGTCTCTTTCTAAGCTAATTTCTGGTAAGCCAGTCGCGGAGTTCCATTACGCACATAGATAATTCCACAATACACAAAGCCTGTAGAAAGCAGCAGATGTTGCATCACCTTGTTGTCTGCATGGGTATCGGCACGCAGGCACGGCCACTGACGGAAACACCAGTCCACACATAGTTTTCCTATCCCCTTGCAGAAGCCGTCGGATGCCAGCCGATGAATCACATAATAAGGAGAGTCGTCTCGCCATTCCCCGTTTTCAATGCGTGCATAGGTCGGATCGGGTCCCTGAATGAAACAGAAAGTGGCCACTGCTCTTCCCTCTTCCGTTACACACACATAACAGTGAGAAGCTTCTATTTCCTCCTGTATCAGTTCCCGCTGGGGATATCCGTTAATCCACTGATTAGGGTTTCCCGTGCGGCACATGAAACGACGGGCTTCTTCAAATATCTCCATCAAACGGTCCAAATCATCCAATGTAGCCTTGCGTATCTGTAAATTCATAAGTCTTTTCTATTTTGATAAACCGACGCAAAACTAATGGTTTTCTTCTGTTTTATAGAGCAGGTTTCTTGTTTTTTTGAAATAATGTTGTACCTTTGTGACAACTTCAAAAACAAATGGGGCATTAGCTCATCTGGCTAGAGCGTTTGACTGGCAGTCAAAAGGTGGCAGGTTCGAGTCCTGTATGCTCCACTTTTTCTTTTCTACTCCACTTGACTTTTCCCTGATTAAATATAAAAACAGACCTTGTCTGACTTATTCAATTTATTATTATGTACAGTATTTTAATCATAGAAGACGATAAACGAGTAGCCGATTTGCTTAAAACCGGACTGGAAGAAAATGGCTATCACACCATGGTGGCATACGATGGAGCCATGGGGCTTCGTCTGTTCCAATCTCACTCTTTTCAGCTGGTTATTTCGGATATTATTCTTCCCAAAATGGATGGCTTTGAACTCTGCAAAGAAATACGCAAAGCAAATCCGCATATCCCTGTACTTATGCTGACAGCCTTGGGGTCAACCGACGACAAACTCGACGGATTTGATGCAGGTGCAGATGACTACATGGTAAAACCTTTCGACTTCCGGGAACTGAACGCACGCATTAAAGTGCTTCTGAAAAGAAAAGCAGAAGCAACTGTATCTGTTGTTGCTCCCGAGAAACTTACCTACAAAGACTTGCAGATTGATACCAACCGCAGGGAAGTGATGCGCCAAGGTAGCCTCATCCGCTTATCTCCAAAAGAATACAACCTGCTTACCTACATGGTGCAGAATGCAGAACGAGTCATCAGCCGGATAGAAATTGCCGAAAAAGTCTGGAATACCCACTTTGATACCGGTACCAACTTTATCGATGTGTACATCAATTACCTGCGTAAAAAAATAGACAAAGACTTTGAAACCAAACTGATTCACACCAAACCTGGAATCGGATTTATTCTTACTGACGAAAAGCCATGAAAATTAAAACCGCACTTACGCTCAAAAATACCGGAGTCATAGCTGTGGTATTTCTGCTTTACATGACCTTAATCTATCTGGTCAGCGAGCATATCCGAAGCAATACCTTCTTCCATAACCTGAAGAGTGAAGCTGTCACTAAAGTGCATCTGTTCCTGCAAAACCAGGTAGATGCCGACATCATGCAATCCATCTACCTGAATAATAAGGAGTTTATCAATGAGGTGGAAGTGGCTGTATATACCACAGACTTTCACATGCTCTACCACGACGCCATCGACAATGATATTGTCAAAGAGAATCCGGAAATGATTGCCCAAATTCTCCAACAAAAGGAAATTGAATTTTATATCGGGAAATACCAGGCCGTCGGGATGGTTTATCCTTTCAACGGACAGACTTATATTGTGACGGCCGCAGCTTACGACGGTTACGGACACACCAACCTGCTGGAGCTTCAGAAAACACTGGTCATCCTGTTTTTTATCGGTCTCTTACTTTTATTTATTACCTGCTATTTCCTGGTTCGGGCATCTTTAAAACCTATCCGGGAAATCGTAAAAGAAGCAGAAACGATTACCGCTTCGCGTATTGACCAGCGTCTGCCTGTAAGAAACGAGAAAGACGAATTAGGGGAACTAAGCCAGGCTTTCAATGAACTACTGGAGCGACTTGAAATATCATTCAACTCCCAGAAAATGTTTGTCAGCAACGTGTCTCACGAAATGAGAACCCCGCTGGCTGCCCTCATTGCGGAACTGGATTTGTGTCTGCAGAAAGACCGTACAGAAACACAATATCGTCAAGCCATACAGAACGTGCTACAGGATGCACGACGAATGACAAAACTGATTGACGGGCTGCTTAATTTGGCTAAAGCTGATTACCAGAAAGAACAGATCAAGATGCATGAAATCCGGTTGGACGAATTGTTGCTCGATACACGGGAAATCATTCTTCGTGCCCATCCGGAATACCGCATCGAACTGATTTTTGAACAGGAAGATGCGGAAGACGACCGGATGATTACCGTCATGGGCAATGATTACCTGCTAACCATTGCCTTTGCTAACTTGATTGAGAATAACTGCAAGTATTCGGACGACAAATCTTCTTTCATTCAGATTTCCTACTGGGATAAATGGACCATTATCCGCCTGTCGGATGACGGAATTGGTATGTCGGATGCAGAAAAAGAAAAGATTTTCACCTTGTTCTACCGCGGAGAGCAGGAACAGCATGCGGAAGGACACGGCATCGGGATGGCGCTTGCACAGAAAATCATCGCCCTGCATCAGGGCAGTATAGCCGTACATTCAAAACAAGGAGAAGGAACGACCTTCATCATTGAACTTCCTCACATTTAATCTTTTGGCACATCCATTCAAAGAAAAATAAACTCCATCAGAGTGGTATTAGAAAATTAGTCTCACAAATTCTAATAGTTTTCTAATACCACTCTAATATTTCTCTAACAGCCTCTGTCGGGGGCATTGCCTACTTTTGCCACGTGAAAAGAAAACATAGTAATCACCCTATGAATTTTAATGATCATGTGGAAGAAAAGAAAAAGTAGCACCACATTCACCTTCAATGGCGAAAAGGTATTTTTAGCAGCAAGTCAGACACTGGGCACAGTTTTCAGCTATTTCCAGACAAGCCGTATCGGACTTACACAAGAAGAAGTGGAGGCCAGACAGTCTCTCTATGGGAAGAACGAAGTGGAACATGAGCAGAAAAAGAACCCCATATCGACTTTCATCAAAGCTTTTATCAATCCGTTTATCGGCGTACTCACGGCGCTGGTCATCATTTCTTTTGTACTCGATGTGCTGCTGGCCAATCCAGGAGAACAGGACTGGACTGCCATCATAATTATTCTGACTATGGTTATTGCCAGCAGCATACTGCGTTTCTGGCAAGAATGGAAAGCCAATGCCTCCAGTGAAGCTTTACTGAAAATGGTGACCAATACCTGTTACGTAAGACGAGCTGGTAACCAAGATGAAGAAATCAACATTGCAGACCTGATTCCCGGAGACATTGTTATGATTGCTGCAGGAGACATGATTCCTGCCGACATGCGTATCATCGAAGCAAAAGATTTGTTTGTAAGCCAGTCTTCCCTGACGGGAGAATCAGCCCCGATAGAGAAACGTCCGGAAGCCAAAGGAAACAAGCAGAGCAAAGGAAGTGTAATTGAGCTGGAAAACATCTGCTTCATGGGCTCTAATGTAGTCAGCGGATCAGCTAAGTCAGTTTCCTGCTGATACGATTCATGCTCATCATGATTCCATTCGTTTTCCTGGTAAACGGTGTGACTAAAGGCGACTGGCTGGAAGCATTTATCTTTGCCGTATCGGTAGCTGTAGGCCTTACTCCTGAAATGCTCCCGATGATTGTTACTGCCAACCTGGCCAAAGGTGCCGTAGCCATGTCAAAGAAGAAAACCATTGTAAAAGACCTGAATGCCATTCAGAACTTCGGGGCGATGAACATTCTCTGCACGGACAAAACCGGTACCCTTACCTGCGACCAAATTGTATTGGAAAAGTACATCAACGCCGATGGAAGCAACGACGAAAGCCGACGTATCCTGCGCCACGCTTATTTCAACAGTTTCTTCCAGACCGGATTAAAGAATCTGATGGACAAAGCCATTCTGTCGCACGTAAAAGACTTGTCTTTGGAATACCTGAAGGATAATTACACAAAAGTAGATGAAATTCCGTTTGATTTTACCCGGCGAAGAATGTCGGTAGTGGTAGAAGACCGTCAAGGAAAACGACAGATTATCACCAAAGGAGCCGTAGAAGAAATGCTGGACATCTGCTCACATGCTGAGTTTAATGGAGAGGTGCACCCCATGACCATCGAACTGAAAAACAAGGCACGCGACATCATTGAGCAGATGAACAAGCAAGGCATGCGTGTCATTGCCGTAGCCCACAAAAGCTACCTGGACAAAACTTGCGATTTCCGTATCGAGGACGAGAAAGACATGGTACTGATTGGGTATCTGGCTTTTCTGGACCCTCCCAAGCAATCGGCAGCCAGCGCCATCAAGCAATTGCATGAACACGGCATTGAAATCAAGATTCTGTCTGGCGACAATGATGCGGTTGTTCGCACCATCGCCCGCCAAGTGGGTATCCGCACCGACAATGCCCTGACAGGCCCCATTTTCGAAACGATGAGTGAAGAGGAAAAAATGAAAGCAGTCAACCAGACGACCGTATTTTCCAAACTTACTCCGATACAGAAAACGGAAATCATCACCCTGCTTCAGGCGCAACAGCACACAGTAGGCTTCTTAGGCGACGGAATCAATGATGCCGCAGCGTTGCGTCAGTCAGACATCGGTATCTCGGTAGATTCTGCAGTGGACATTGCCAAAGAAAGTGCCGACATTATCCTGCTGGAGAAAAGTCTGATGGTACTGGAAGACGGTGTACTGGAAGGACGAAAAACATTTGGCAACATCACCAAATACATCAAAATGACAGCCAGTTCCAACTTCGGAAACATGTTCAGTGTAATGGCAGCCAGTGCATTCCTTCCCTTCCTGCCCATGCTCCCCATCCACCTGCTGATTCAAAATCTGCTGTACGATATTTCGCAGACCCTGATTGTGCACATGATACGTACCCGGAAAGTCCCCTTCATACAAAGCTGTGCCTCCTGGCAAGTAACCGGACTTACCCTGCTGATTATGGCCATCGGTATCCTGCTGCCTTTCACCCAGTTTGGAAGCACTATCGGGCTGGAAGCACTGCCATTAAGCTATTTCCCCTGGCTCATCGGTATCCTGTTGTCCTACTGCATATTGACTCAATTAATTAAGAACTGGTATATTCATCGTTTTACCAAATGGTTATGACAAAATTCATGAAATTGTTCCTGTCCTTCGCCGTAGTGTCCTGTCACTGCGGCCTGGCTCAGGAGTTTCAAGTAAGCTACACCACAGAACTACAAAGCGATTTCAAGCAAGGAAGTAACTGGGTTAATCTGCTGAGACTGGATTTCACTCATTCATTAGGCAAACACACGACATTACAAGCCGCCACCATCAGTACAGCCAGAACCCGCACCGAATCACTGGCTGATGATTTTCAGACCTTTTCCAACATTGAAGAAGAAAACCATCCGCTTGCCCTCGCTACATTGGGCGTCCAGCAACAGTTCGGTCATTCCTCGCTCTTTTTGGGCATCCGGAACTTGAATGAAGACTATTTCACTTCCCCTGCCACCTCGTTATTCACCAACAGTTCATGTGGTATCTTCCCTACCTTGTCCGCCGATTACCAAATAGCCAATTATCCGGTAGCTTCCGTCGGACTGCATTATGAATTGCAATTCACACGATGGTCCTTACAAGCATCGGTATACAACGGAAAAGGTTACTACCGGTTTGCAGGAAAAGAAAACGTATTCCGGTTCTGCCCGCAGCAAGACGGAATACTCAGTATCACTTCACTAAACTATCAACAACATGGCAGCAAGTATCATGTGGGCTTTGCTCTACATAGCGGCATGTATATGGACTATGAAGAGGGAACTCCAGAAAACACAGAAAAAGAAAGGAGAAAAATAATTTGGGGATATGCAGAGCAACGTCTTGCTCCCGGTCTGCATGCACTCCTGCAAGGTTCATTCCAGTCAGGTGCCTCCAGAGGATGCAAAAGTTATGCCGGCGCAGGTCTCACCTGGCAATGTGGAAAAACAGAAGGCGGACTGTTCACCGACTACGCCCGATTTTCCCCTTCATACGAATGGGCCAGTGAATTTACATGGAAAATCCCCTGTTCAGGCAACGGATTTATACAACCCACCTTACATTTCATTCAGCAAGCAGGAGCACACTATCTGATAGGCTTATTGCGCTTCAGCTATGTGCTCCCGACTACCTGACATTTATTATTTTACGACAAATTCATCAGTAAACAAGAAACCGCCGGCCTCAGGATTGATATCAGCCTGCACGCGTACGTAACGAGCCTCACAACTACCTGTCCAGTCATACGTCTGAATGGTCAACTGTTCGTCCGTAATGGGCAGTGTAGTAGTGATGGTTTTCAAAAGTGTATATTCTTTTCCATCGTTTGAAATCAGGAAGCTGACTTTCTGCGGGAGGAACACACCCGGACCTCTCAACTGCATGAAATCAATGGAAAGCTGCTGAATAGGTTGTGATTTTTCCAAATCCACAATCACATCGGCCCCTTTTCCAAGGAATCCCTGCCAGCGCTGGTCGGTATATACCCAACCACCATGTATGCCGTTAGTCAATGCCGATTCTCCTCCTGCCGGATAAGAGTCCGAATAAGGACGTACATATTCCACCTTCTTACCCTTTGCCAAATGATTATCCACGCTCAATGCCACCGGACGGTTGCCCACCTCATTTTGCAAGTCAAAAGTATGATAACCCATTGATTTCAACACCTTTACTTCCTGCAAAGCCTCTGCATGGAAACGTTTCCAGTCTTTCTGCTCCGGATTTGTCCAGGCAACTTCAGCCAAAGCCAGCAAACGAGGATAAATCATATATTCAGCATGCTCGGGTGTCGGTATATATTCCGTCCACACATTTCCTTGTACGCCCCACACGCAATCCAGTTTATCAGCGGGGAAAGCCTCCGTCACCGGTTCGTATGAATAAACCTTTTCCAGCGGGAGGTATCCTCCGATGGCTTCCGGTTGCGTACGCGGTGCATCCTGATAGCTGTCAAAATAGCAATATGCTCCCGGTGACAAGATGGTACGCAATCCTCTTTTTACAGATTCTGCACCTTTATCTTCTCCACGCCACACCGTTACAGCAGAAGTTTCGTCCAGCTCGCCTGTCAGAATCTCATCCCAGCCAATCATCTTGCGGCCGTTCTCTTTCAAAAACTTCTCAATTCTGGATACAAGATATTCCTGCAATTCACCTTCTTCCTTCATTCCCTCTGCTTTCATAAGTACCTGACAGTCGGGACATTGTTTCCAATGGTTGGTACTTGCCTCATCTCCACCAATATGAATGTATTCTGAAGGGAACAACTCCATCACTTCTTTCAATACATTGGTCAGGAACTCATAAGTAAGTTCCTTTCCCGGACAAAACTCTCCACCAGGTTTCAAATCCCCTCCACAAGCCAGTTGCGGAAGAGCGGCCAAAACTTCTTCCGAGTGAGCCGGCATTTCAATTTCCGGAATCACCGTGATATGACGCTGACGGGCATATTCTACGATTTCTTTCACATCTTCCTGCGTATAATATCCTCCGGAAGCTCCGGGAGCATCTTGTCTGCAATACGTACGTCCGCCGTTCCACCAGCTTTTCCAGTCTGGGAAAGGACGATAGGCCGTTTCACGCGTCAGTTCCGGATATTTCTTGATTTCAATTCTCCATCCGGCTCCATCCGTCAGGTGCCAATGGAAGCGGTTCAGCTTATAACGGGCCAGCGCATCAATCTGTTTCTTGACAAATTCTTTCGTATAGAAATGACGTGATACATCCAGGTGCATGCCTCGATACGAAAAGCGAGGAGCATCTTCTATCGTCACTTCAGGAAGCTGGTACGTACCATTTCCACTCTCACGCGCCAGCTGCACAATAGACTGAAAGGCATAAAACAACCCCGAAGTCGAAGTAGCCTCAGCCTGAATGCCTTTTTTTGTCACTTTCAAGCGATAGGCCTCTTCTTTCATCTTCGCATTTTCCGGACTGACAAGTTTAAAAACGATGTCAGCCTTTCCTTTCTTCTTATAAGTCAGCGCAAAAGGAGAATTACTCACATAAGATACAAAATCGTCTTTATCAGTTCCTGTCAGGTTACAGGAGAAAGATGCCTGTGCACGAAGCACAAAATGTCCGTCCCCACATACCATCTGCTGAGGATTAGGAATTACATACGTGTCAGATACCGAAGAAGCCATGGCTGAAAAGGCCATTGCCACACAGAAATAAAGGAATAACAAGGATTTCATTTTATGGATCATTTTTATATGAATTTCTTTCATGCATTTTTAAAGTTAACCATTTCTCTCCTAAAAAACAAATCAGCGCAAACTTTTCTGTTTTTACCTTTCAGAGAAGAACAAAAAAAATTCTCGTAAAACCTTAATTTTACGAGAATTACTATTTCCTTGCGGAGAGACAGGCTCTCGAACTTATACTTTCACAGAATCTCATAAAACCGCAAA
>OGNL01000423.1_pt1 | contig 18482 bp, 15 predicted proteins | sample 1573471 | NCBI WGS metagenome assembly OGNL01 (sample SAMEA2582001, study PRJEB24529) | metagenome | biome: Human gut stool | place: China | collected 2011 | reverse complement strand
GGTTGCATAAGGAGAATAAAATGGCACAGAATTTAGTATCAGAAGAACAAGTAAAAGATGCATTACAAATTAACAAGTTTAGTGAAATATCTAAAGATAAGATTATGGAGTTTGTATCACTTATACCGAATATGGATAAAGAGGTAGCTATTGCTATTATTAATCAGTTTCCGGCATATGCTGATTCGGCCAATAATATGGTTGCACAGTTAAATGACATGTGTGACAATGAATGTTTGAGCGGCAGTCTGATAATCATTCTGGTTATAATAACTCATACCCAGCATATAAAGTGATTCTTCAAGATTTAAGTGAACTTTTGAAAAAAGAGGACATTTCTAAAGAAGAACGTGATGAAATTACAGAGAAAATGATATTAGTAGCGGATAAAATCTCTGCAAAAGACACAGAAAATAAGGATTTTCTGAATGGAATTATTAAGTATGGTGTACCTATTGTCGGTGGAGCCTTGCTATTGGGAGCAGCCATACTCGGTGTGAATGTAAAAGGAACAAAAATTCCGACTATTAAAAAGTAGTTAAAAACCCTTAGTAGTAACCCATTCCCTATTACTACCAATTTTACTACTAACAGGCAGTAACAACCCGCTCAATTCTGCTCTGATTTGCCACAATCTGTAATTTCAGAGCATATCATAATAACCCCAGAAAACCTTGCAAAACAGGGAATTCCAGGGCAAATTAAGGAGAAATAAAACTATGATAAAAGTACTTTTCATCTGCCACGGCAACATCTGCCGTTCCCCAATGTCAGAATTCGTATTAAAAGACATGGTGGAACAGCGTGGCTTGACAGAACAGTTTGAAATCGCTTCGGCGGCGACCAGCACAGAGGAAATCTGGAACGGCAAAGGAAATCCAATCTATCCGCCGGCGCAGGCAGAACTAAAAAAGCATGGGATTGGAAAGACCGCATACACCAACTTTGCGGGCAAGCGCGCCAGACAGGTGACAAAAGAAGATTATCATCACTATGACTACCTGCTTTGTGCGGATACCAACAACATCCGTAACACAGAGCGTATCACAGGCGCGGATACCGAAGGAAAAATTCATCTGTTGTTAGATTATGCAGACGAACTTCAAGAGGGGAGTCAGCTTCAGACTAAAAATAAAAGCAGCAATTCAATCAGCCAGACAATCAGCCGCCGCGGCAAATCAATCGCAGACCCGTGGTATTCCGGGGATTTTACACAGACATGGAATGATGTGGTGGCAGGGTGTACAGGTTTTTTAAATTATCTTAAAAACGTGCATAAGATATAAAAGCGGCATCAGTTTCTGCGCGCCTGCCGGAATTTGGACGGTGTCATATGATATTCGCGCAGGAATAAGCGGTTAAAATAAGATACATTTTCAAAACCGCATTCCAGGGAAATCGCAAGAATGTCATCATCTGATGCACACAGCAGGTGCGCGGCACGGATTAGGCGGTATTCATTCAAGTAAGCAATAAAGGGCTTTCCCATATACAGCTTGAAAAATTTCATGAAATGGGAGCTGCTGAAACCGCAGACTGCCGCAATCTGCTCAATACTGATTTTTTGTGGGTAGTAATTTGCAATATAATCGGTAATCAGGCACAGCTTTTCCTTCGTATTTTCTTTAAAATAACCGTTTTTCCGGGAGGAAACAGCACTGTTTTTTTGCTGCGGTAAATCACAAGTTGTAATTTCACGCATTTTATCCGGTGCAAGAATCTCTGATTCCAGAATAAAAAACAACTGATACAGCCAGCCTTTAATGCCGAGATAATACCCGGCAGGATAGGTGGTACGCAAATCGTCAATCCGGTCAAGGCAGATTTGAACAGCGCGGTGCGCTTTCGGAACCCGGTCTATTAAAACCGGAAAATCTTCGGGGAAATTTTGCAGGCGGTGAAAAAAGTTAAAAGACATCGTATCCCCTTCTTTTGGGATTAACATCTGCATATCAAAAATGATATTTTCGTATGAAAATGCTTCCGATTCATACTGCGCAATGGAATGAAGTCTGCCCGGCAGAATAAAGACAATGCTGTCTTTGACAACCGGGTAGGAAATACCATCGACATTGACCATTCCCCTGCCGCTTTTTACATAAATAATTTCCGTTTCACGGTGCCAGTGCATCGGCACACACGGAAAATCCAGCGGAATCGAGCAAGGATAAGTATTATAGGAAAAATCCGTATCATAGTGTTTTTTCGTTTCTTCGTAATTTTCATATTCTAATATGTGCATAGCCCCTCCAATCCGCAGATTTACTGCACAAACGCCAATTTCATATATTTTGTATATCATGATATGATGTTGGGGTCAAAAGCCTCAACTATGATATCTATGGATTGTTCCGTGCTAAACATGTGCCACTGGCACATAGCACCCGCCTATGAGCAAGCTCATGTGGGTTCAGATATTTTGACCCTGGTAGCATGATATAAAAGTATGATAGTATTGTATTATTTTAAGCGGTAATTATGCAAGATAAAAAATCTTAGAAATATATAATAATAATCAGAATTATCGAAAAATAATCAGAAATAAAAATAGGAGTGGAGAGAAGTATGAGCATAGCAGAAATTTGTAACAAAATGTATGGAAAGACTATCAGAGAGTGCAGTAACGAACAGGTCTATACGGCACTGCTGGCACTGGTAAAGAAAGTCACGGAAGAAAGAAAAGAAGCGCAGGAGCGGCAGGAAAAAGAAAACGGCAAGAAAGTGTATTACATTTCCGCAGAATTTCTGATTGGAAAGCTGCTGTCAAACAACCTGATTAATCTGGGGCTGTATGAGCAGATTTCGCAGGAATTAGAGGAAAATGGAAAGAATATTGCACAAATCGAAGAAGCCGAGCCGGAGCCGTCACTTGGAAATGGCGGACTGGGACGGCTGGCAGCGTGCTTTTTGGATTCCATTGCCACATTAAACTTAAACGGGGACGGCATTGGCATCAACTATCATCTGGGGCTGTTCCGTCAGGTGTTTGCACAGAATAAGCAGACAGAACAGCCGGATTACTGGATTCAAAAGGAAAGCTGGCTGACAAAGACGGAGGTGCAGTACCCGGTACAGTTTGGCAAATTGTCCGTCATGTCGAGAATGTATGACATTGATGTGACAGGTTACGAGGGCAGGGTCAACAAACTGCATTTATTTGATATCGACACGGTTGATGAAAAAATACCGATGCACGACGGCATTGATTTTGATAAAAATGCGATTGAGAAGAATCTCACGCTCTTTTTGTACCCGGACGACAGCGACAGAGCCGGACAGTTATTGCGCATTTACCAGCAGTATTTTATGGTAAGCAACGCCGCACAGTTGATTCTTTCAGAATGCCGCAGGAAATGTGAAAAAGCGGGAAAGACGTTAAAGAATCTGAATGAATTTGCGGTGATTCAGATTAATGATACGCACCCGACAATGGTTATTCCTGAATTAATCCGCATTTTAACAACGCAGAAAGACATTGACGGCAGTGTGATGACGATGCAGGAGGCGGCAGAGGTGGTGACAAAGACGTGTGCATACACAAATCACACGATTCTTGCAGAAGCACTCGAAACATGGCCGCTGGACTATCTTGAGGAGGTTGTGCCGCAGTTAGTTCCGATTATCCGTTATCTTGATGAAAATGTACGCGCCCGTTATACGGATTCTTCCGTTTACATTATTGACGAAAACGACCGTGTGCATATGGCACATATTGATATTCATTATGGTTTCAGTGTAAATGGGGTGGCAAAGCTGCATACGGAGATTTTGATGCAGGAAGAACTGAAATCTTTTTACCGCATTTATCCTGAAAAATTTAACAATAAAACCAACGGCATTACGTTCAGAAGGTGGTTACTGCACTGCAATCAGGCACTGGCCGCCTATATTGAAGAACTGATTGGTGCAGATTTTAAAAAGGAAGCAGGGGAACTTTCACAGCTTATAAAATATGCAGATGATGAAAATGTGATTGCGCGCATGCTTGAAATCAAGGTGGAAAATAAGAAACGTCTTGCTGCATATATGCAGGAAAAATGCGGTGTAAAAATCAATCCGCAGTCGGTCTTTGACATTCAGGTAAAGCGCCTGCATGAGTACAAGCGCCAGCAGATGAACGCACTGTATGTCATTTACAAATATTTTGAGATTAAGGCCGGAAATATTCCGGATACTCCGGTTACTGTTATTTTCGGTGCGAAGGCGGCAAAAGCATATACGATTGCAAAAGATATTATTCACTTAATTTTGTGCCTGGGTGAATTGATTGCAAATGACCCGGATGTCAGTCCGTATTTAAAGGTTGTCATGGTGGAAAATTATAATGTGACGATGGCGGAAAAGCTGATTCCGGCGTGCGACATTTCAGAGCAGATTTCGCTGGCTTCCAAGGAAGCTTCCGGAACGGGCAATATGAAATTTATGTTAAACGGTGCACTGACACTCGGAACATTTGACGGTGCAAATGTCGAGATTGCACAGCTTGTCGGCAAAGACAATATCTATACCTTTGGTGCATCCAGTGACGAAGTCATCGCGCATTACAAAAATGCCGATTACTGTGCAAAGGACCTTTATGAAAAGGATGAAATGATAAAAAAATGTGTTGATTTTATCGTTTCAGATGAGTTAAAGCAGTATGGTGATGAAGAAAACTTAGCCCGTCTGCACCATGAAATTATCAGCAAAGACTGGTTCATGACACTGTTGGATTTCAAGGAATATATAAAGGTAAAAGAACAGGCGCTTGCAGACTACAAAGACAGAGCCGCATGGGGCAGAAAAATGCTGATAAACACCGCGATGGCAGGCTTCTTCTCCTCCGACCGCACCATCCGCCAGTACAACACCGATATCTGGAAACTGTAAGCCGGGCAAAAAGTAAACAGGCGGCAAAAAACACAAACCCTTTCCGTCCCCGCCAAGGCGAAATCACCCACAATCTTTTCGCCCGCCCCCGCCAAGGCAAAAAACACCCTCACTTTACGTCAAACAGCGTGTGTAAAGTGAGGGTGTTTTTTTGCCTCCACAGCGTGTGGAAAATGCGGGTTGTTTTTTTGCCTCCCACAGCGTGTGGAAAGTGAACGTATTTTTTTGCCTCCTACAGCATCACTCCGGAATTTTCCTTACTCTGTTCCATATAGTGATTGAGCTGTTCAAACGGCTTGCGAAGGACAAGACCGATGAGAATGGCAATGATAATATAGATAAAGAGTCTGCCGATACATTCCCAGTAATAATTGCCGTACATGCCGCCAATTGTTTCGCGCAGGGCATCCATGGCATATGGGAATGGCAGGTAGCGGTAAATCATCCGGTAAACCTTTGGCAGGACGTCAATCGGGAACGTACCGCCGCTTCCGGCAACCTGGACTACCATGAAAATAATTGCAAGGGCTTCACCGATATTGCCAAAGGCAACCGTCAGTGCATACATAAAAATCGTAAAGACCAGGCTGGTGACAGAACATGCAAACCAGTATAAAACCGGGTGCGGACACTGAATCTGGATATAAAACAGATTTCCGAGTACAATCAGAAGTGTCTGCAACTGCCCGATACAGTAAAATGTCAGGTATCGTCCAAAAAACTTCTGATACGGCTTTACGCCGGCCGGCAGGTGTTTGGATTTTTTCACCTGTGTATGAATGATAGCCACCATAATCAGACCGCCGACCCAGATGGAAAGGACCGTGTAAAACGGTGAAACGGCAGAACCGTAAGCTGAAATTTCATAAATCTTTTTGGTCGTAATTTCTACCGGTGAGGCAATAAAGTCTGCCAGTGTCTGCGGGTCACTGCCTAAAATCTCATTCACAAAATCATATTCCGGGTCGGAAGCGATTTTATTGAGTAATTCAATAGAATCGGAAAGCTTAGTCATCAGTGTATTTAAAGTCTGCTGTGTCAGTGTCAGATTTTCCTGTCCCTGTGTAATCGCATCCGTAAAGGTGTTCATGTCGCCGTCCATATCCTGATATAAAGAAGAAATGGAAGACATTACACTGCGGATAGAGGATACATTTTCCGAAAGTGAAGCGGAAACCTCTGACAGGGAAGAAACTGAATTGGCATCCAGAAGCTTTTGCAGGGCGGCAAGTTCTCCTGCCTGTGTATCCAGTGTTTCCGGTAAATCCGATGAAGAACTGCGCGCAAGAGAGGAAACATCGGAAGAAATCTGTGTAATGGAAATCAGGGAATCTAACATCACATTATACGTTTGTAATTCATTGTAGGCATCGGTCAGTTTACCGGATATGACATCAATGAGTGAATTCCCTGTGGTATCATCCAGTGTCAGACTGTCAAAATCCACGGTGATAGCAGCGGAGCTGGCGCTTACAAGACTTTTTGTTAAAGTGTTCACAAAGGTGGAATTAGTCTGGGACTGAACTGCTTTTTTTGCCTTATCCGTAATTTTCGGCGCAATGGCATTTTTCTTCTGATTACAGTAATACTGAATCTGCGGATGTTCTAGGGAATCCGAGAGAAAACTTACCATATCGCTTGTAAAGTCAGACGGTAGAACCAGTGCGGCATAGTAGTCGCCGCTGTACACGCCGTCAATGGCTTCCTGCGTGGAATCCGTAAACACCCAGCCGATGGTTGTATTGGCTTTTAAATTAGAAATAATCTGGTCGCCGATATTTACAGTCACACCGTCAATAGTTACACCCGGATCATCAGACGCCACAGCAACCTTGATGCGGGAAGTGGAATCTGTTCCGTATGGGTCCCAGTTTGACAGAGTGTTAAACCACGCATACAGGGATGGAATGACGGTAAGACCAATCAGTACAACAATGGCGACCACATTGGTACTGATACGTTTGAGGTCCTGTATAAAAACAAGAAAAATATTTTTCATAGTTTAATCTCCTTTGCAGCAGTGATAATAGACTGTAAGTTGTTATTGAGACGGGATGGTAAATCCTGTACAAGGTAGTCGTGTTCCTCTTTCAAATCCAGTCCGAGCTGTTTTAATTTTTTTTGCATCTGGTCATCAATGTAAGCGACCGTTACCAGATATGCAGAAATTAAAAAGAGTGAAATTACCCATAATAAAAGATACACAACCTTTGAACTCTCCATATGCAGCAGCAAAATAAGGAAAATCATCGGGATAATGGCAATACACCAGAGTCCCGCCTTAATACGCTTCTGATTGCGTTCATGCAGTGTATGGCTGAATTCCTGAATCTGCATTAAAGTCGCGTTAAAATCTTCATCACGTCCGTTCTTAGACGAAGACACGTCCGTAAAATCCGTATCCGGTGAACCGGAATCGGACAGGCTTCTGGCTGAAGTCCGTGCTATGGGTGTTGCCAGAAGGTCATCTGCCACAGGGCTGTTTTTTAAAGTCATAGTTCTACCTCACTAACAAATATGTATTGGTTACATCATTTTGGTTTCTTTCATCTTTTCCTCAAAGAAATGATTGAGCGGAATGAAAGGTTTGCGGATTACCAGTCCGAGTAAAAGGGAAGCTGCGGCAAAAATCAGCAGTTTTCCCATATAAATAAAGTAGTTCATTTCATACATGCCGCTGATGGCTTCGCGCATGGCGTTAATCGCATACGGGAACGGGAAGTACAGGTATACGTTCTGGAAAAACTGCGGCAGCAGTTCAATCGGGAATGTACCGCTCGAACCGGCAATCTGGATAACAACCATAACAACGGCAATGGTCTTTCCGACATCGCCAAAGGAAAGTGTCAGCGTGTAAATCAGCAGGACAAATACAAAGCTTGCGACAGAAGCCGTCAAAATGAGCAGTCCCGGATGTTCACAGGAAACTTTTAATAAATATAAATCGCCGAGTACAATAATCAGGCTCTGTATCTGTCCCATCACAAAGAATAAAAGGAATCTGCCCAGATACAGTTCGTGCGGTTTTGCCATCAGTTCCATCTTCGGATTATTGTCAACGTGTACTTTCATCAGTGCCACGAGTACGATACCGCCGACCCACAGCGCCAGTGCTGTGTAAAACGGTGTAACTGCCGTACCGTAGTTGACTGCCGGGTAGACATCAATCTGTTCAACTTCCACAGGTGTTGCAATAAATTCGGCATAGGAGGCCGCATCGGCATGTAATAACTGTGAAAGCGTCTGATAAGCCGAAGAATCCGTAATATTATTTAAGGAAGTCAAAATCAGCTGGATTTTATCGGACATGCCCGAAATAATCGTTCCGGTATCGCCAAGGGTCTGGTTTGCCGTCAGGGCGATTTTGCTGGTTCCGAGTAAAATCTGTTCTAAGCTGTTTAGCTGGCTGCCTGAATTTTCAAGTGATTTATAGGCAGAATCCGCAGCTGCGTTCACGGTGATTTTTAATGAATTTAAACCGGATGAAGCAATGGTGTGATACTTCTGCTGGGTCTGTGTCATTTTATCAAGGCAGGAGGATAACAGGGTATGCAGCACCTCTGCCTTTGCAGCGGCAATTTCAGGTGTTTCCTTTACAATCGAAGAAGTCTGGTCAATCAGATTCTTTGCAAGGTCCTGTAAAGTAGAAATTGCTTCAAGTTGTCCGCGGATCTGTGCAATAATGTTATGGTCAATATATTCCAGATCATCTAATTTGTTTAAAAGGTCATCCAGTTTATGATTCTGCTCAAGCAGGGAGTTTAAGCCGTCTAATGCGGCAGAAAGTGCATCGGATGCCCCTTGTGTATCGCTTGTGATTTTATTCTGTGCCGTGTCTAACTGCTTTTGCACCTGCTCAGAAATGGTTTCCATGGCGGCAAGTGTTGTGTCAAGCTGGTCGGTCATGTTATCGACAGAGCGGGACAGTGCAGACTGTGTCAGCTTTGTTGTATCTTTTGAATTTTCTAAAATATCCTGTAATTCCGGAATCAATGCACTCATGGATTCCAGATTTTCTGATAAAGAAGCATTGCCGTTCTGGAAAGTGGCAATGGTATCGGCATAACCGGACAGATTATCCTGAATGGTCTTCATATCGTCAATAAGTTTGCCGGAAATGGAAGAATCCTTTTGGGTAATACTTTCAAGACCGCTTAATGCCGTCTGTGCGGCAACGTTAATAAATTCTGTGTTAATCGTCTGCTGCAGTGTAGAACTTGCCGTATCGGTAATCTTTGTGGCAACGGCATTTTTCTTTGAATTTTCGTAATATGTCACGCTTGGGTGATTCATGCCGTTATCCAGAAAATCAAACAGACTGCGGCTGAAATCATCACCGATAATAATGGCAGCATAATAACTGCCGTCATATACCCCTTTTAAAGCAGCATCTGTATCCTGTGGAAAAACCCAGCCTACACCGGTATTGTCATGGAGCTGCTCCACAACCTGATTTCCCATATTGACAGGGTCGCTTCCCTTTGAAGAAAATCCACTGTCTTCAGATACGACAGCAACCTTTAAGGAAGATGTGTTGGCATACGGGTCCCAGTTGGAATAAATGTTAAACCACGCATACAGGGACGGAATAATACACAATCCGCCCGCAATCATTAAAGCGAATAAATTGCGGCTAAGACCGGTAACGTCTTTGCGGAATATATGTAAGATATGTTTCATAAAGACCTCATTTCTGTGCCTGATATACAGCACACTGTTATCATCAGAAAGCGAGCAAAGGCACTTTCATAGCGACATTATAGTATATTGGCAGTTCAAAAGCCAGTTATTTTTTACATTAAATGGAAGGTGTGGTATACTGGCTATATAGTAAATGGACAGAATGGGGAATGGTATGTATACAATTTTAATAGTGGATGATGAAAAGATTGAACGTAACGGAATTAAATTTCTGTTAAAGAAGCAGGCAGAGCCGTTTGAAATCTATGAAGCACCAAACGGCAAAGCAGCACTCGAGCAGCTTTGTTCAATGCGCAATCAGGGGAAAAAGATAGATATATTGCTGACCGATGTAAAAATGCCGTTTATGGACGGCATAGAACTTATTGGAGCAGCCAAAGAAGAGGGGTTTACATTAAAAACCATTATATTCAGCGGGTATAATGAATTTGAGTATGCCAAGCTGGCAGTGCGTCTTGGCGTATCGGACTACATTTTAAAGCCGGTCAATCCACAGGAATTTGCACAGACCATAGAGAAGGTTACAGGGGAACTGCAAAAGCAGTATGTTGAAAATGAACAACGTCTGCAGCAGAGCAGCTATATGCGGGAATATCTTTTATATACCTTATTTAATGGGGGCGGTGCAGAACAGGTGCATACATTGGCAGGAAATCTTGCGGGAGAAAATTTCTGGAATCACTTCCATCGGATTGTATTTCTTGAGTTTGACCGAGAATTTTTTGGGAAAAAAGCGCTTGATTTTCAGGCGGAGATACTTGAAGAAAATATGAGTGAAGAATATCAGTATTTAAACTTAAACCCGCAGCAGGCAGTGCTTTTATTAAATGCCAGTCCGCATTACATGACCCTGCAGCAGACAGCACAAAAGCTGCATGATGCCGTTTTAAAAAAATACGGCGAACACTGTCATTTTGCAATTTCAGGCGAAATTGACGATTATGAAAAAATACCGCAGACAATGGATATGCTTGAAGCCCTGATGGAAAATAAGTTTTACCGCCCTGATGTGTATGTATATTCCGAGGACATCAGTGAGGAAACGCCGGTGCTGGTGCAGATTGATGACGACACGCTCATGAAACAGATGAAACAGGATATTAAGATGAAAGATATCCGGGCACTCCGGGAGCATTTTGACAGAATGTGTGCCAAGTACCGCAAAAAATCATATTTTTCACAGATTTATATTAAATTTATTTTTTCTAATCTGTTAAAAGATTTCTATCAGAATCTGCCGGAGACGCGGGAAGAGGAATTTAATAAGGAAATTGATACATTGTATAAGTCCGGGGATTTTAACTGTATTGTGTCGATTGTCAACAGCCATATTGATAAGCTGGAAGCAGTATTTGCAAAAAATCCGCAGACACAGCATAAAGAAATTGAAACAGTCAAAAAGTATATTTATACGCATTTCGGGGATGAACTGGGCGTAGAACAGCTTGCAGACATGGTGTATCTGGCACCGAGTTATTTAAGTACGGTTTTTAAAAAAGAAACAGGACAGAATTTAAGTAAATTTATCAAGCAGTACCGCATGGAAAAGGCAAAGGATATGCTTGAAAATACAAATATGAAAATTGTAAATATCAGCGAAGCGTGCGGTTATCAGAATGTTTCGTACTTCTGCCAGAGTTTCCGCGAGTGCTACGGGGTGAGTCCTCAGAAATTCAGAAATGGAATTTAAGATGAATATAAAAAATATGAAGTTGAAATACAGGCTGGCAGGGATTTACCTGCTCACGGCAGTACTGCCGGTTATTGTTCTGTTTACATTTTCCTACGGGCAGATGAAGCATATTTTAATTGAGCGCGATACGAAAAGTATCCAGAATTTTGTCAATCAGGCGGGAGCGGGTATTGATGCCCAGTTAGAGGTGTATAACAACCTGTCCAATTACATCACCTTTAATGAAACGATTTCGCGGGTTGTCAGCTACGACTATAAAAGCGATTATGAAATGTACGACCAGCTTGTGCTGTTGTTTGACCCGATGCTATCGTCGCTTAAATATTTCCACGAAGACGTGAAACAGGTGACGATTTACGCTGAAGGCACGGTAAAGCACGATACCACGCTTGCCCCACTGTCTGAAATTGAAGCTGCACCGTGGTTTGATACGTCAAAGGAACATACAACGATTCAGTGGTTTGCGGACAGCTCGGCGCACACGCTGTCATCGGCACGAAAAATGTCACTGCTTTATCAGAAGAATAAACTCGGCATTTTATACATTTCAGTGGATTATGATAAGGTGTTTGAAGCACTTGAAGAAAATACGCAGAAAAACTATGGGATTTATATTGTCGATTCTGCGGGCAGCGAGGTGTATGAATTCCACAGCTTTACCGGTGAAAATGTGGATAAGGCGTTAAATTTTGCAGACTTTTGTGGAATACGGGACGGCAGCGGCGATTACACGGTTATCAGTACACCGCTTGCGACAACGGACTGGACGATTTATATGTATGAACCGACAGAATTGATTATCCAGTCGGCAAAGCCGATGATGCGCATGATTTTTGTGGCAGTGACGGTGATTATAGCCGGTGCAGTGCTTGCACTGATATCGACCTCGCGCTTTTTAATAGAGAGAATTGAGCTGTTACAGCACAATATGCAGAAGGTGGAGCAGGGCGATTTCACAGTACGTGTCCATAGTGACAGCAACGATGAAATCGGTGCATTAATTAACGGCTTTGATCATATGGTCAGCCGCATCAGCACCTTAATTACCGAGGTTTATGAGGGCAGGATTCACCAGAAGGAATATGAAATGCGGGCACTCCGGGCGCAGATAAATCCACATTTTTTATACAATTCGCTGTCCCTGATTAACTGGAAAGCCATTGAGAGCGGGCAGGAGGACATCAGCCGGATTACACTTGAACTTTCCAATTATTACAGAACCTCATTAAATAAAGGAAGAAACACATTGACATTAGAGCAGGAATTAAGCAATGTACGCTCCTATCTGCAAATCCAGCAGCTTATGCATGACGGGGATTTTGATGTGGAAATAGATGTGGCAGCGGAAATTTTACAGTACGAATCCCTGAATCTGATTTTACAGCCGCTGGTTGAAAATGCGATTGATCACGGAATAGACTTAAAAACAGAGGGCAGAGGGCGGATTACAATCCGCGGCTGGCAGGAGCCTGCACAAAAGCCGCTCACACACCGGACAGATATGGAATCTGACACACAATCCGAAACGAAATCCGGTACAGAATCCCGTCGAGAACCAGATGTGGAATCCGGCACAGATTATCTGGTAGTATTGACGGTATCGGATAACGGTGTCGGCATGGATAAGCAGACGGCGGCAGATTTTTTAACGGTGCAGTCCGGCGGATATGGTGCAAGAAATGTCAACGAGCGGTTAAAGCTGTATTACGGGGATCAGTATCCGTTAAAGGTGGACAGTAAACAGGGCGAAGGTACAACGATTACAATTACATTTCCGGCACGTGTCTATACCACACAGAAACAGGCTTAAAACGGCGGTAGACGGGTATTTTATAAAATGATTTTACAACTGTCTTGTCACCTGTAAAGAAACGTGATATAATTACCAACAAAAAATTTAGCACTTATACAGGAAAATGAGGTAAATGATGAACGCGGTAACAGAGGAAATTAAGCAACTGAAAAAAGAGAAAAATGCAGTCATTCTTGCACATTACTATGTGGAAGATGCCGTGCAGGAAATTGCAGATTACATCGGGGACTCGTACTACTTAAGCCGTCTTGCAACGGAAACAACAGCAGATGTCGTTGTTTTCTGCGGTGTGGGATTTATGGGTGAGAGCGCAAAGGTATTAAATCCGGGGAAAAAGGTTTTAATGCCGGATATGAGTGCGGACTGTCCGATGGCACATATGGCAGATATCGCAGGAATTGAAAAGCTTCGTGCAGAGTATGAAGATTTAGCGGTTGTCTGTTATATCAACTCCACGGCAGAGTTAAAAGCACACGCGGATGTATGTGTGACTTCCTCAAATGCGTTAAAGATTGTAAAGGCACTCCCGAATAAACACATCTTATTTATTCCGGATGACAATCTCGGACATTTTATTGCAGAGCAGGTGCCTGAGAAAGAATTTTTATACCAGAACGGACACTGTCCGGTTCATAAGGCAATTGCACCGGAAGCTGTCAAAAAGGCAAAACAGGAGCATCCGCAGGCACTTGTGCTTGCACACCCGGAATGTCTTCCGGAAGTGTCGGCACTGGCAGATTATGTAGGCAGTACCTCGGGTATTATTGATTATGCAACAAAAAGCGATGCAGAGGAATTTGTGATTTGTACGGAAACAGGTGTATTTTACGAGTTGAAAAAGAAAAATCCTGGGAAAAAGTTTTATCCGGCATCGGCTCATCAGATCTGCCCGGATATGAAAAAGATTACATTAGAGAAAGTACGGGATGTCTTAAAAAATGAGAGCAATGCCGTAACGGTGGAAAAAGAGTTAAGTGAAAAGTCAGGCCGTCCGCTTGAGAGAATGTTAGAGCTTGCAAAATAGCCGGAAAGAATGTGTCAAGATGAATGAGAATAAGGTAAAGTTACATATTAATACGGACATTGTGATTGTAGGAACGGGAGTCGGCGGCTTGTTTACCGCACTGAATCTGCCACGCGATAAGCAGATTGTGATGATTACAAAGGCGGATTTGGAAAGCAGTGATTCGTTTCTTGCACAGGGTGGAATTTGTGTATTAAAAAATGAAGATGATTACGACAGTTATTTTGAAGATACTATGCGTGCAGGACATTATGAAAACAGAAAAGAGTCTGTGGATATCATGATTCGTTCTTCACGTGAGATTATTGATGATTTAATCGGATACGGTGTAGATTTTGAGCGGGATGATAACGGACACTTGCGTTTTACAAGAGAAGGTGCCCATTCCACACCGAGAATCCTCTTCCATGAAGATATTACGGGAAAAGAGATTACAAGCAAGCTGCTTGCACAGGTGCAGAAGCTGCCGAATGTTACAATCCTTGAAAATACGGAAATGGTAGATATTGTTGAACAGGACAATGTATGCTACGGTATTGTATGCCGTGTATCAAAGGAAGCGATGCCGCATCTGATTACAATTTCGGCAAAGGATACCGTATGGGCATGCGGCGGTATCGGCGGTTTATACACACATTCCACGAATTTTCCGCATCTGACGGGTGATGCACTGGCACTGTCCCTGCGCCATCATATCGAACTGGAAAATATTGATTATATCCAGATTCATCCGACAACACTGTATTCCGAAAAGCCGGGAAGAAGATTTTTAATATCTGAATCAGTACGTGGGGAAGGCGCTATTTTATTAAATAGGAAAGGCGAGCGGTTTGTTGATGAACTGCTTCCAAGAGATGTGGTTGCACGGGCAATTTATGAGCAGATGGAAAAAGACGATATGCCGTATGTGCATCTGTCACTTGAAAATATAGATAAAAAGACGATTATGGAACATTTTCCGAATATTTATCAGCATTGTCTGGAAGAAGGCTATGACATCACAAAGGAAAGTATTCCGGTTGTACCGGCACAGCACTATTTTATGGGCGGTGTCCATGTAGACTGCAACAGCAAAACGTCTATGGAACAGTTATATGCAGTCGGTGAAGCAAGCTGTAACGGTGTGCATGGCGCAAACCGTCTGGCAAGCAATTCCCTGCTTGAAAGTCTGGTCTTTGCGAAACGTGCGGCAAAGCATATTACAGACGGCTTTGATATGGCAGAGAGTTGTCCGGAGCTCGTGGAAGCGGCAGCACTCCGGAAGTACAACGGCTATGATGAATTGAAAAAACAGTACAAGACAGAAATTTTTGAAGAAATTGAAAGGGAGAAAAAGGTACATGAACAGTATATCAATGAAGTTAAATGCAGATAAATTAATTATGCAGGCACTGGAAGAAGATATTACAAGCGAAGATATTACGACAAATGCCGTAATGCGCCACCCGCAGCAGGGCGAGGTACAGCTTTTGTGCAAGCAGGACGGTGTGATTGCGGGCTTGGACGTATTTAAAAGAGTGTTTGAGCTTTTAGACGAAACAACAGAAGTCGTATTTTACGTAAAGGACGGAGATGCTGTAAAAAAAGGTGATTTGCTTGCAGTCGTAAAGGGTGATATCCGTGTCCTGCTTTCAGGAGAACGCACCGCCTTAAATTACTTACAGAGAATGAGCGGTATCGCAACGTATACCCGCTCGATAGCCGATTTGTTAAAGGGCAGTAAAACAAAGCTGCTTGATACAAGAAAGACAACACCGAACAACCGCATTTTTGAAAAATATGCCGTAAAGGTCGGCGGCGGTTATAATCACCGTTACAACTTATCGGACGGTGTTTTGTTAAAGGATAACCACATCGGAGCCGCAGGCGGTGTCAAAGAAGCCGTAACTATGGCAAAGGAATATGCGCCGTTTGTCAGAAAGATTGAAGTGGAAGTCGAAAATCTGGATATGGTACGCGAAGCGGTAGAAGCGGGCGCAGATATTATCATGCTGGATAATATGACACCGGAAATGATGAAAGAAGCAGTCCGTATTATTGACGGCAGGGCAGAAACAGAGTGTTCCGGCAACGTTACGTTAGAAAACGTGGCACGTCTGACAGATATCGGCGTGGATTATATTTCAAGCGGTGCGCTGACCCATTCCGCTCCGATTTTGGACGTTTCTTTAAAAAATTTACATGCAGTATAAAAAAACTTTTCAAAATAAAGAAAATCAGTAAAAAAATAGCTTTATTGCTTTAATTGGATAAATAATCTGCTTTTCTTTTTTATAATAGTGTGTTAACATAGTAACACACTAAATTTTTGGAGGTTTCTAATGAAGAAAGACGAATTTAAGCCGTATATTCCGGCTGACAAAATTACGCCTGAGTTTACAGTGACATCTGTCATTATGGGTATTCTTCTGGCAATTATTTTTGGCGCAGCCAATGCGTATCTTGGTCTGCGTGTCGGAATGACTGTATCTGCTTCTATTCCGGCAGCAGTTATTTCCATGGGCGTTATCCGCGTCATTATGAAAAAGGATTCAATCCTTGAAAGTAACATGGTACAGACAATCGGTTCTGCCGGTGAATCCCTGGCAGCGGGAGCAATCTTTACACTTCCTGTATTGTTTTTATGGTCAAAGGAAGGTATTACAGAGGCTCCAAGCCTGATTACCATTTCATTAATCGCATTATTCGGCGGTATCTTAGGTGTGTTATTCATGGTGCCGTTAAGAAATGCACTGATTGTAAAAGAACATGGTGTGCTTCCGTATCCGGAAGGTACAGCCTGTGCAGAAGTTCTTTTAGCCGGTGAAGAAGGCGGTGCAAGTGCGAAGTCTGTATTTGCAGGTATGGGACTTGCTGCTTTATTTAAGTTTGTAGTCGATGGACTCAAAGTGATTCCAAGCGTTATTACAGTACCACTCAAGGCATTCAAGACAGAGCTTTCAGCAGAAGTATATCCGGCACTGCTTGGTGTAGGTTATATCTGTGGACCAAAGATCGCATCTTATATGTTTGCCGGCGGTTTAATCGGATGGTTTGTACTCATTCCGGCAATCATTACATTTGGCGGTTCCACAATCCTTTATCCGGGAACAAAGACGATTGCTGATATGTATGCTGCAGGCGGTGCTTCCGCAATCTGGAGCAGCTATATCCGATACATCGGTGCAGGTGCCGTAGCTGCGGGTGGTATCATCAGTTTAATTAAATCCCTTCCGTTAATTGTAAGAACATTTGCAGATGCAATTAAGGGCATGAAGGGTGCAGGAAACAGCAACAGCGCTGTTCGTACAGAAGCAGACCTTGATATGCGTGTAATCGGTATCGGTGTATTAATCATGATTATTGCAATCTGGCTGTTACCGGAAATTCCGGTATCTCCGCTCGGAGCAGTTATTATTGCATTATTCGGTTTCTTCTTTGCAACGGTTTCATCCAGAATGGTTGGTATCGTCGGAAGCAGTAACAATCCGGTATCCGGTATGGCAATTGCAACCCTGTTATTTTCTACACTCTGCTTAAAGGTGACAGGAGATACAGGTGTACACGGCATGAAGGGTGCTATTGCAATCGGTTCTGTTATCTGTATCATCGCAGCAATGGCCGGTGATACTTCACAGGATTTAAAGACAGGTTATATCCTTGGTGCAACCCCGAAGAAACAGCAGATCGGTGAATTAATCGGTGCAGTTGTTTCAGCAGTTACTATCGGAGGCGTTCTTGTATTACTGGATTCTGCATGGGGATTTGGTACAACAGAGCTTGCAGCACCACAGGCAACTTTAATGAAGATGATTATCGAAGGTGTTATGGAAGGAAATCTTCCTTGGGCGCTGGTATTCATCGGTGTATTTATTGCAATCGTTGTTGAAATTCTTGGAATTTCCGTACTTCCTGTAGCAATCGGTTTATATCTGCCACTGGAATTAAGCGCAACAATTATGATTGGTGGTGTTATCCGCTGGTTCGTTGACAAGAAGAAGGCTGATAGGGAAGAAAATAAAGATGCAAACAGTGGAATCTTATTCTGCTCTGGTATGATTGCCGGTGAGGGTCTTGTAGGTATCCTTCTTGCAATTCTCGCAGTTGTCAACGTAGCCGGTAAGATTGATTTATCAGGCAGCTTTACAACCGGAATTATTGGCGGCGTTGTATTAATGGTTGTTATGATTCTGTGCATCCTGAAGTTCTCACTTTGGAGTAAGAATGGCAAAGAAAACAAGTAAAAAAGATTTAAGAAATTATCTGGATTTTATACCAGTGCATCATGAGCAGTATTCCTATACGGTGTCAGATAATGGTGCAGTTACGGTTTACGTGGAAAATAAAGGCGTAACTGCACCATTATCTGACACCGTATAGGAATACTGCTCATGATAATGGTG
>OGNL01000392.1_pt1 | contig 19370 bp, 17 predicted proteins | sample 1573471 | NCBI WGS metagenome assembly OGNL01 (sample SAMEA2582001, study PRJEB24529) | metagenome | biome: Human gut stool | place: China | collected 2011 | reverse complement strand
ACCAGGTGTTGACCGTATGATTATGCTCCTTAGAAATGAAGAGAATATCCGTGAGATAATTCCATTCCCAATGAGCGGAACAGCACAGGATTTAATGTGCGGAGCACCAAATGAGGTAACAGAGCAGCAGCTTAGGGAAGTTCATATTAAGGTTAGGGATTAGTGGTAGACGGACGGCTGCGAGGTTTATAAGTTCACCGCAAGGCACGCTTTCGCTGCTTGTCGCTCGCAGCGGACACTAAACTCCTTGGAATTTGGCTGCCTAAAGGCAGCCGCTTCCAACTCGTTAAGTGCCGGCGGCTCCAAAGCACCTTGCTTGCGAACTTATAAAACCTCGCAGCCTGTTCGTTGCCAACAACCGCTAACTTAACATGACCTCCTCTGATGCAAAGAGGTAGAGACTTCCACTACACTTCGCCACCGGCGACGAGCGCAGCGATGTCGCGTCTCGTTCCGGGGGAGATGTGTGAGCCTGGAGAAATTGGATAAAGCGTGAACAAGACACTTTGGAGCCGCCGGCACTTAGCAAAATCGGCTGGCGGAGTCTGAAAAGCTGGCTTTTCAGACGGAGGTGGCCGATTTCGCTTAGTACCGCTGCGAGCGACAAGTAGCGAAAGCGTGTCTTGTGATGATTTATCCAATTTCTCCAGGCGTATATAACGACAACGAAAGGAGACGCACACATGGCTAATGTAATTAGTGATGAGACAATTGAGTATGTTGGTATTCTTGCCAAGCTTGAACTCTCTGATGAAGAGAAGGAAGCTGCCAAGAAGGATATGGCTAGCATGCTTGATTATATTGACAAGCTCGGAGAGCTTGATACTAGAACCTATGTCACATGTGTTCCCTGTTAATAATGTAATGAGAGAAGATGTTGTTACTAATGGTGACGGAAGCGAGGCAACTCTTGCTAATGCACCTGAATGTAATGAATCAGGATTTATTGTACCTAAAACTGTTGAATCATAGAAAGGACGCATATGAGTTTATTAGATTATACAGCTGTTGAACTGGCTGCTAAGATTAAAGCGGGTGAGACAACAGCAACAGAGGCTATGGAAGCTGTTATTGCACAGATTGAAAAATCTGAAGATGAGCTTAACTGCTATGTCACATTTGACAAGGAAAAAGCTCTTGCAGCAGCTAAGAAAGCAGATGAGGATATCAAGGCAGGTAAGCTTACAGGACCTTTAGCCGGAGTACCATTTGCAATCAAAGATAATATGTGTACAGAGGGCATGCTTACTACATGCTCATCTAAGATACTTGGTAATTTCGTTCCAACCTACACAGCAGATGCAGTAGTAAGACTTGAAAATGCAGGAGCAGTAATTATCGGAAAGACTAACATGGATGAATTTGCGATGGGCTCTACAACTGAGACAAGTGCATTTGGTGCAACTAAGAATCCACGTAATCCTGAGCATGTACCTGGTGGTTCATCAGGTGGCTCTGCTGCGGCAGTTGCAGCTAATGAGTGTTTTGCAGCACTTGGTTCTGATACAGGTGGTTCAATCAGACAGCCGGCTTCTTACTGTGGTGTTGTAGGTTTAAAGCCAACTTACGGAACTGTTTCACGTTATGGACTTATTGCTTACGGCTCATCATTAGACCAGATTGGACCTTTATGTAAGGATGTAACAGACTGTGCAACTATCATGGAAGCTATCGCAGGCAAGGACGATAAGGACTCAACATCAATTGGAAGAGATGATTATTCATTTACAAAGGCATTAGTTGATGATGTCAAGGGAATGAGAATTGGTATTCCAAGAGATTATTTTGGAGAAGGTCTTGACCCTGAGGTTAAGGAGGCTGTTCTTAATGCTGCCAAAGTTCTTGAGAGCAAGGGCGCAATCGTAGAAGAATTTGATTTAAGCCTTGTAGAGTATGCGATTCCTACTTACTATACAATTGCAGCAGCAGAGGCAAGTTCTAACCTTGAAAGATTCGATGGTGTTAAATATGGTTACAGAACTAAAGAATACGAAGGACTCCACAACATGTACAAAAAGACACGTTCAGAGGGCTTTGGTGCAGAGGTTAAGAGAAGAATCATGCTCGGTTCTTTCGTATTAAGTTCAGGATATTATGACGCTTATTATCTTAAGGCATTAAGAGTTAAGGCTCTTATTAAGAAAGCATTTGATGAAGCATTTGCAAAATACGATGTAATTCTTGGACCTGTTGCACCTACAACAGCACCAAAGCTTGGTTCATCACTTTCTGACCCTATTAAGATGTATCTTGGAGATATCTATACTATCTCTGTAAATCTTGCCGGACTTCCGGGACTTTCTGTTCCATGCGGTAAGGACAAGAATGGTCTTCCAATTGGCTTACAGCTTATTGGCGACTGCTTTAAAGAAAATAACCTTATCCGTGCAGGCTACGCTTATGAGCAGGCACGAGGAAGATTTGAATAGGAGGGAGGCATAAGTATGAAAGATTATGAAGTTGTAATCGGACTTGAAGTCCATGTTGAATTAGCTACTAAGACAAAGATTTTCTGTGGATGCTCAACTGAGTTCGGCGGAGCACCTAACTCACATACTTGCCCTGTGTGTACAGGTATGCCGGGTTCTCTTCCTGTTCTTAATAAGAAGGTTGTAGAGTATGCAGCAGCAGTAGGACTTGCAACTAACTGTACAATTACACAGGATTGCAAATTTGACAGAAAGAATTATTTCTATCCTGATAATCCACAGAATTATCAGATTTCACAGCTTTATCTTCCAATCTGCCGTAACGGACATGTTGATGTGAAGTTAGCAGATGGAACAGAGAAAACTATAAGAATCCACGAGATTCATATGGAAGAGGATGCAGGAAAGCTTGTTCATGATGAGTGGGAAGGCGTGTCATATGTAGATTATAACCGTTCAGGTGTGCCTCTTATCGAAATTGTTTCTGAACCGGATATGCGTTCAGCAGAAGAAGTTATTGCTTATCTTACTAAGTTAAGAACAACAATCCAGTATCTTGGTGCTTCTGACTGCAAGCTTCAGGAAGGTTCTATGAGAGCAGATGTCAACCTCTCTGTAAGAGAGCGTGGTTCAAGCGAGTTCGGAACAAGAACAGAAACTAAGAACCTCAATTCATTTGCAGCGATTGAAAGAGCAATTAAGGCCGAGACAGCTAGACAGATTGACTTAATCGAAGCGGGCGAGAAGGTTGTACAGGAAACAAGAAGATGGAATGATGACAAGGAATATTCATATGCTATGCGTTCAAAAGAAGATGCGCAGGATTACAGATATTTCCCAGATCCAGACCTTGTTCCAATTCACATCAGTGATGAGTATTTAGCAGAGCTTAAGGCAAAACAGCCAGAGTTCAAGGACGAGAAGAAGGCACGTTATATTGAAGAATTCGGACTTCCTGAATACGATGCAGAGATTCTTACAGATTCTAAGAAGTTCACAGAAATCTTTGAGGAAGCTACAGCAATCTGCAACCAGCCAAAGAAGGTTTCTAACTGGATTATGGGTGAGACAATGCGACTCATGAAGGAAGAATCAGCTAAGACTGGAAGAGAATTCAGAGCCGAGGAATTAACATTTTCACCTGAAAGCCTTGCCAAGATTATTACTCTTGTTGAGAAAAAGGAAATCAACAATGCAGCAGCTAAGGAGATATTTGAGCATGTATTTGCTGAAAATGTTGATGTTGACGCATATGTTGAGGAGCACGGTTTAAAGCAGGTTAATGATGAAGGCGCACTCAGAGCAACAGTTGAGAAGGTTATTGCTGATAACCCACAGTCAGTTGCTGATTATAAAGGCGGCAAAAAGCAGGCAATCGGCTATCTTGTCGGACAGACAATGAAGGCAATGCAGGGCAAGGCTAATCCGGGAATGGTAAATGCTTTGTTACAGGAGCTTTTAAAGTAACACATGAACTTAAAACTAAAAGGAGATGTGGAATGAAAAAAGTTAATTTTGATGTAAAACTCCCAGCATTTGTTGACAGAATAGTATATGTTGACAACTATGGTGCAAGACCATACTGCTATACTATTGAAGATGCATCAAGAAATGCTGATGCTATAAACAGGGCTATTAACTATATCTCAGAAAAGGGCGGCGGAACTGTTGTGATTCCTGAGGGAATCTGGTTTACAGCGCCAATCGAGATTAAGAGCGATGTTGAGTTAAGAATTGAGAAGAATGCAATACTTAAATTTTCTAAAGATATTGACCAGTATCCACTTATTATCACTAACTATGAAGGTCAGGAGTGTATAAGAGCCAAGTCTCCTATCACAGCTGAAAATGCTATTAACATCGGTATAACCGGTGGCGGTGTTATTGATGGAAGCGGTGATCTGTGGCGCCCTGTAAAACAGTTTAAGATGACTGACAGACAGTGGGAAGCTCTTATGAAAAAGAGCCAGTATACAATTGATACTAAAGAGGGCGGCATATGGATGCCGACAGAAAGCTCATTTAAAGGTAATGAGCATAATATCCAGCTTGACGCTGAGAATGCACTTGAGAAAGCAAGCGAATATTATGATTTCTACAGACCAGTAATGGTAAGCCTTCGTCACTGTAAAAGAATTCTTCTTGATGGTGTAACATTTATGAATTCACCGGCATGGAATATACACCCATTTTTCTGTAAGAATCTTACAGTAAGAAATGTTACGGTGAGCAATCCATATTATGCGCAGAACGGTGATGGAATTGATGTTGAATCATGCAAGAAGGTTCATATACATAACTGTACATTTGAAACAGGTGATGATGCAATCTGTTTAAAGTCAGGCAAGAATGCCGTAGCAAGACAGATTGAAGGACCTTGTGAGGATGTATATATCCATGACTGCCTTGTTAATAAGGGACATGGCGGTTTCGTTATCGGAAGTGAGATGAGTCGAGGCATTAAAAATGTACTGGTAGAGAATTGTACTTTTCTTGGAACTGATGTCGGAGTCCGCATTAAGAGTGCACTCGGACGAGGCGGCGTTATCGAGAATATTAATGTAAAGAATATTAATATGGTTGATATTAAGGAACAGGCAATAATTCTTACAATGTCATATGTGCTTAATTTGCTTAACAGAAATGAAGAGATTAACGGAATTGACAAGGACGATATTCCTTATTTTAAGAATGTTAATTTTGAAGGAATTAACTGCCTTGGAGCAAAGGAAGCGGTTGTTATTGAACCGTTAAAGGATATGCCGGAGACAATCGCTGACATACACATTAAGGCTTCATCATTTGTTACAAGTGGTGAGAATCGTGTAGGATGTGATTGTCTTACAAGTGAACAGACAACTTATGAGATATTATAAAGAAATCCCGGCAGCACTGATATATGTGCTGCTGGGATTTATGCGTTGTGTATTAATTTTTCTTTTCAGTTTGGGCTGCTAATAATTGTTCGTATTTAGCCAATGGCTCTCATATTGCATTAGTTGTCAACTTCTTCCTGAATCAATTCCAATGCATATAAGTCAACACTCAGATACTGGTTTTTGTAAAGAATTGCAGGGCATTTTACAATAGACAGTTCTTCAGAAGAGCCATCTTTATATTGTATGTTGAGTACATACTGAACAGAAGAATCATTGTCATCATGAAAAGTAACTGGGTGAGAAGGCGTGAAAGCTAAAGCGTCTGTTAAATCTTTCAGTCTTGCACCTTCAAAAACGCCAGTTTTGCCATTAGATTTGTTGATGACAGTAATGCTGTCAGCGTTGTCTATATTGATTGTTACAAGGCTTCTGTTATATATAGTATCAAGAAAATCTGTGACAAGTGATGCAGACTTTCCGAAAGGATGATAGCTCATTCTGTTAATTGTGACTTTATTGTCAAGCACAATAATGCTGTTAGTACGATTGTCTGTGCTGGTATATAATATTCTGTAAGTCCATCCAGATGCAGGCGCAAATAGCCATGGCATAACAGTTATATTTTCTACTATATCAATTAATTGTGATTTTTCATCAGATGACAGACTTATTTCGTTTCCTTCTCTTACAATTGAAATATTGCTGTTATCTGATAAGTCAAGCTTAATGTGGCGAGGTCTTAGTAATAATGCAGCTATAATTATTATTAAGATTATAAGAGAAAGAAATGCTGCTTTTTTTGTTTTGTGCATATAAAAACCTCCTTTTTATGTGCATACTGTGATGTTGAACTATTTATTTCCGAACTATAATATAACTATATGTTACTAGAAGTAAATATTGCTGTCAACAATGTGCTAAAATTCCCCAATATAAGATACAACAAGATGACATACTTTATTTGAGGTGTTAAGGAAATACTTTTTTACAGCAGAATTTTTTAAAGCAGTGAGAAACAATAAGACCCAATCAGACAATCAGTGAGAAGAACTGCGGGGTGCCTTTAGTCCCTTTTATTCTTTTCCGGCTTCAATCTCAGCCTCATATTCATCAAAGATATAACCAAGAATCGGTGCCATGCCGACAAACTCACAGCCATAAAGATAATTGTCAGTGCCCTCAATCGGCTGACTTCTTATAATCTTGACAACACTGTAGAGAGTATCTGTTTCAGAGCCAAGATTAAGAGCAGCATTAAAATAAAAGTTGATAGGAAGCATGCTTTTTGATTCAAATGCTATACCACCCTCAGATATATTGATAACCTTGATAGGTGAATCAAGATTCTTAATTTCCATGTTGTCCTGATTAAAAAGAGAAGAAACATTAAGTGTAAGGTCTGCTTTCATTCTTTTAAAACGTCTTTTTTCAATTCCATTAGCCATAATAAAATCTCCCATCTTAATATTATTATTCGAGTGAATAGTACACTTCTAAAAACTGACTATATTTATATTTTTAATAATACACTTTAATGAGGTAGTGCGCAATGTATTATTGCAAAAGATAAAGTCTATTGATTTTGAATGGACGCTGGTATATAATATTTTTGTTTGTTTTTAAACCGCATAAATACTACGGTTTGATAACTTTTTAACTAATAATTTTATTAAGAAGAAAAGGATGGATGAACTCATGGGAAAATGTGAATTACTCTATGAAGGAAAAGTAAGAGAAGTATATGATTGCGATGACAAGCTTGTTATGGTTGCTACAGACCGTATCTCAGCATTTGATCATATTTTAAAGAATAAGGTTACAGAAAAGGGAGCAATTCTTACACAGATGTCAAAGTTCTGGTTTGATTATACTAAGGATGTTGTTTCTAATCATATGGTTTCAGTTGATGTTAATGACATGCCAGAGTTCTTCCACAAGGATGAATATATTGGAAGAAGCATGCTTTGTAAGAAGCTTACAATGCTTCCTGTTGAGTGTATCGTAAGAGGATATATAACAGGTAGTGGCTGGGCAAGCTACAAGGAAAACGGAACAGTCTGTGGAATTAAGCTTCCAGAGGGACTTAAGGAATCAGAGAAGCTTCCTGAACCAATCTACACACCAAGTACTAAGGCTGAGATTGGCGACCATGATGAGAATATTTCATTTGAGAAGAGTATAGAAGTTCTTGAGAAGCAGTTCCCAGGTAAAGGTCTTGAGTATGCTACTAAGATTAAGGATGCAACTATCACTCTTTACAAGAAGTGTGCAGAGTACGCTTTAAGCAAGGGTATTATTATTGCAGATACTAAGTTTGAATTTGGTCTTGATGAGAATGGTGAGGTAGTTATCGGTGATGAGATGCTTACACCAGACAGCTCAAGATTCTGGCCATTAGAAGGATATGAGGCAGGAAAGAGCCAGCCATCATATGACAAGCAGTTTGTAAGAGACTGGTTAAAGGCTAATCCAGACAGTGATTATTTACTTCCAGATGATGTAATCGAGAAGACAGTTGAAAAGTACAAGGAAGCATATAAGCTTCTTACTGGTAAGGATTTTTCCCGCAAATAATCACAGTCAATAAGGAATGGAGAATTATGAATCAGATTGATATTAATGACAGCCACTATGCTGAAGATGAACTTCATGAGGAATGCGGAGTCTTTGGTGTATATGATTTCGATGGCAATGATGTTTCATCTACAATATATTATGGCCTTTTTGCCCTTCAGCACAGAGGACAGGAAAGCTGCGGTATAGCAGTCAGTGATACAGAAGGACCTAAGGGAAAGGTTCTTTCATACAAGGATATGGGACTTGTTAATGAAGTCTTTAATCCTGAAAAGCTTGAAAAGCTTAATGGTAATATAGGTGTCGGACATGTAAGATATTCAACAGCCGGAAGCAGCAGCCGTGAGAATGCACAGCCACTTGTTCTTAACTATGTTAAGGGAACTCTTGGTATGGCACATAACGGTAATCTTCTTAATGCTGTTGAACTGCGTGAAGAGCTTTCTTATACAGGAGCTATCTTCCAGACAACTATTGATTCAGAGGTTATTGCTTACTTAATCGCAAGAGAAAGACTTAATGTTCCGACTGTTGAGGGAGCTGTGTTAAATGCGATGAAGAAGATTAAGGGTGCTTATTCACTTATTGTAATGAGTCCTAGAAAGCTTATCGGAGCAAGGGATCCATTTGGTTTCAAGCCATTATGTATCGGTAAGAGAGATAATGCATACTTCTTATCATCAGAGACATGTGCACTCGATACTGTAGGTGCAGAGTTTGTAAGAGATGTTGAGCCGGGTGAGGTTGTTACTATCACTAAAGACGGAATCAAGTCTGATAAGTCACTCTGCCAGAAAAATACAGCAAGATGTATATTTGAATATATATATTTTGCAAGACCAGACAGCAAGATTGACGGAATGGGCGTATATGAGTCAAGAATTAATGCGGGTAGAATCTTAGCAAAGACTCACCCTGTAGATGCTGATATTGTCGTTGGCGTTCCTGAGTCAGGTAATCCGGCAGCACTTGGTTTCTCAATGGAATCAGGAATTCCTTATGGTAATGCATTTATCAAGAATAACTATGTTGGACGAACATTCATCAAGCCTAAGCAGGAACAGAGAGAGTCAAGCGTTAAGGTTAAGCTGAATGTACTTAAGGAAGCAGTTGCAGGCAAGAGAGTTGTCATGATTGATGACTCAATTGTACGAGGAACAACAAGTGCAAGAATTGTTAATCTTCTTAAGGCAGCAGGTGCTAAGGAAGTTCATGTGAGAATCAGTTCACCGGCGTTCCTTCACCCATGTTATTTTGGAACAGATATTCCATCAGAAGACCAGCTTATCGCATCAGGTCATTCTGTAGATGAAATCTGTGAAATTATCGGAGCAGATTCATTAGGCTATCTTGAGGTTGACAAGTTAAGTGAGATGATATGTGGACAGACAGGTTACTGCGACGCATGTTTTACAGGCAATTATCCAATTGAACCGCCTAAGATTGATATCCGTGGTGAGATGGGCTGATGGAGCAATTGTGGCATGCTGCCTGGAGAACATCCCTGATGTGGCGGTTGGCTGAGGCTTGCTATAGCCGTGTCGCGGACAGTGGATGCGCCTTGAAAGCATAATATTGCTGAATATGAAGGCAATTTCTGGCTGAATACCTATAAGATTAACATATGTGCTGATTTGGTAGGTGTTTTTTAGCAGAATAATAGAATATATGACACAAGATGCCTACTAAAAGCATGGAATATGTTATTTAGTAGGCATTTTTAGTAAAAATGTAGCACTATTATAATAGTCACAATCGAAATTTACCTACTAAATTGCTGAATATGCGACTATTTATAGGTATCATGACAACAAGCAAAGAAAATCAGGCTAAAGCAAACAGAAATTAACAGTTTCATGTATCATGACAATAAATACAAGAAAAAGGGGAACAGGATGAGTTATTTTCCGTTTTTTAAAGAAATAGAAGGGGAGAAATGCCTTGTTATCGGTGGCGGTAAAGTGGCAGCAAGAAAGATAAGCAGGCTGAAGGGCTTTGGCGTGAAGATTAAAGTTGTTGCACCGTCTATAGTTTCTGACATAGAGGCAGTGGCGCAGTCTTGCGATAATATCAGCATTGAAAGAAGAACATTCACACAGGAAGATATTGAAAATGTGGATTTTGTTATCGCAGCGGCTGGTGAAGAAGTGGATAAAGAAGCTGCAAGATTGTGTAAAGAAAGAAGTATTCCAGTCAATGTTGTGGATAATCAGGAGTTATGCGACTTTATATTTCCTTCAATTGTGCAGAAGGGTGATATGGTTGCAGGCTTTGTTACAGGTGGGAAGAGTCCGCATGTTGCAGCTAAGTTAAGAAGAGATTTTGAAGCAAATGTATCTGATAATATAGAGAGCATATTAGATTATCTTTCAGAGGTCAGGACACTTGCTAAAGAAAAGATAGATGATGACAGAAAAAGAGCTGCATATATAAGAGAAGTGTCTGAATTCTGCATGAAAGCAGACAGAGTGTGCAGCAACAAGGAAGAAAATGCATTTTTACAGAAATATCTTGATAACAGGAGTGAGACAGTGCTTCCGGGGGCAGCACTTGTTGGAGCAGGATGCGGCTCATATGAACTCATCACAATAAAAGGCCTTAATGAGATAAGACGGGCAGAGGTTATAGTGTATGATGACCTGATAGATGAACATCTGCTGGAGTTCGCACCGGAAAGCTGTGAGCTTATATACGCCGGTAAGAGGAGTGGCAGACATTCCAAGGCACAGGAGGAGATTAATGAGCTTCTTGTAGAAAAAGCCATTGAAGGCAGATATGTTGTGAGACTAAAAGGTGGTGACCCTTATGTGTTTGGAAGGGGTGGAGAGGAAGCATTGGCACTTAAAGAACATGGAATACCAGTGCATGAAGTTCCGGGGGTTACATCAAGTATCGGTCTGTGTGGAATGGCGGGAATTCCGGTAACACACAGGGGGGCAAGCCGTGGATTTCATGTGATTACAGGACATACGGCTGATAATCTGCCGCCGGAGATTGAAGAAATCAGGTGGAAATCATATGCGAAGCTTGATGAAACATTTGTATTCCTTATGGGATTAAAGAGTATAGACATGATTACGGAAAAGCTGATGAGATATGGAAAGTTGTCAGATACGCCGGTTGCGGTAATTCACGGTGAGAATACAGATGGTACATATGTAAAGTTTGTCGGAACACTTTCGGATATTGCAGCAAAGGTGAAAGAAGTAGACTTCCCATCACCAGCTATTATAGTTGTTGGCGAGGTTGCGTCACTGGAATTGACGGATTAGCAGAAACTTAAGATGCGCTGAAAAGCAGCGCAGGAACAGAGGTTAACATGGATAAAGACAGACTGGAAAGACAGATAGAGTTTATAAGAGAGATTGATAAGGAAAAGAGCATTGGCAGACAGACATATCTGGCGGATGCGTCAAGAAAGGAAGATGACGCAGAGCATGCATGGCATATGGCGATAATGACGGTGCTTCTGTCAGAATATGCCAATGAAAAGATAGATGTGCTCCGCACAATGACGATGCTTCTTATACATGACCTTGTTGAGATAGACGCAGGGGATACATATGCTTATGATGAAGAAGCCAAGAAAACCCAGCGTGAGCGTGAGTTAAAATGTGCTGACAGAATATTCAGTATTTTACCAGAGGATCAGGGAAAATACATGCGTGAATTGTGGGAGGAATTCGAGGCACAGGAAACACCAGAGGCAAAGTTTGCAAGAACTATGGATAATTTCCAGCCTGTAATTTTAAATGATGCTTCAAAAGGAAAAAGCTGGGCAGAAAAGGGTGTGCATCTTAGCCAGATATTAAAAAGAAATGCACGAACAGGAGAAGGCTCAGAAGAACTCTGGAAATATTCATATGAGAAACTTATAATGCCTAATGTGAAAAAAGGGAATATTAAAGAGGATTAAAATAGTAAAAATTCGAGTTAAGGGGGTAAAATTTACAAAAAAATAAAAAAATACCCCCTTAACTTGAAAAAAACATTTCTTTTGCTATAATAAAGATAGAAAATGCAAGAAATGGGGGCGCTTTATGAAGTTATATAAAAGAGAGAATTATCTGAAAAAAATCAGGGGATTCTATCATGATGCTGATATGATAAAAGTATTGACAGGTGTCAGAAGATGCGGAAAATCATCGTTAATGCAGACAATTATTGAAGAATTAAAAGAGTTGGGAATTCCAGAGGGGAATCTTATAAGAATAGACCTCGATTCAAGACAATATAAAGATATAAAAACTCCAAAACAGTTAGAAAGCAAAATAGATGAGTATGCTGATATACACGGATTAAAGTATTTGTTTATAGATGAGATTCAAAATGTTAAAGGCTTTGAAGAGGTAATTAATGCTTTTCGAGGAGAAGGAGATTATTCAATTTTTATTACGGGTTCTAATTCATATCTTTTAAGTGGTGAACTAATAACAAAGCTTACAGGAAGGTATATAGAATTTGAAATGATGCCGCTTTCGTTTGAAGAATATATAGACATGAAGAAATTTTATGGCAAAGAAGTGAGTTATAATCTGACAGATGAATTAGACAGATATCTTATTGAAGGAGGATTCCCTAAAACAATTTTTTATGATAATCCAGACGATAAGAGAACATATATTAAGAGTGTTATAGGAGAAATATTAGAAAAGGATATTAAGCACAGGGTAAAGATACGTAATGTTTCAGTTTTTGAAAAAGTGCAGACATATCTCATTAACAACTTTGGTTCAACAACTAGTTTGAAGAGTATGCTGAAAGAACTCCATAAATCTGGAATGGATATAAAAAGAGAAACTTTGAACCGTTATATTAATATATTAATGGATGCAAAAATAATATATGAATGTAAAAGGTTTGATTTAAAATCCAAAAAATCTATAAATGGTGAGCAGAAGTATTATTTATCAGATATGGGTTTCTATTTTGCAACAAATACTGATAACAGAATTAATTATGGACCAGCCCTTGAAAATGTTGTTTTTAACTATGCAAAATCAAAGGGGTATGATATCAGTATTGGAAGAATAGGAAAGTTAGAATGTGATTTCATTATGAGAGATAATATGAACAACTATGGTTATGTGCAGGTGACGATGACAACAATGTTAAACAGAGAAACAGAGGATCGAGAGTATGCTCCATTAGAGATGATTAAAGATAACTATCCTAAATATGTGCTTACAAGAAATGATATGATACAAAAAAGAAATGGAATCATTCATGAAAATATACCGCAGTTTATGGCAGCTGGAAAGCTTTTCTAAGGATGCTCCAGCATAACCACAACGCGGAATTCCTGCTTTTCCTCCGAGTAAACATAATTGAGCAGACCATTATATTTATCTGCAATACGTTTTACACTTTTAAGACCATATCCGTGAAAACCAGTGCCCTGCTTTCTGGAATGGAGTTTTCCGTCATGGTCTAAAGGAGATGATTTGCATGAGTTAGCAATACTTATAAGGTCAGCGTTGCCGCCTCTGATAAGAGAAACATTACAATCTATATATGGTTCATCACATGATAGGGATGCATCAATGGCGTTATCAAGAAGATTGCAGAATATGGAAGTGAAATCCTGTGCGGGAAGATATTCAAGGGTGTTGGCGCGGATGTCTGCCTCAAAGCTTATATCTGAATTACTACATTGTTCGGCATATCTTGAGATAATTACATTCAGTATATCAATTTTGCAATATCTTTTGGATTTTCTTAGTGCATCACTTCCCAGAATGTTATTGATATATCTGGTTATTTCGTCAATATGTTTTCCATCATTCAGCTGGCTGATAGTATTAAGGTGGTTCTTAATATCGTGAATAAGAATGTGCTGTTTCTCATTAACTTCCTGAACATAATTATAATAATGTTCAGTGTCAGTCTCTTTCTGTAATTCAATCTGCAATCTGGCATATTCAACATTTTTCTGGCTGATATCCTGCTGGAGATAGAAAGTCAGGATATTGATAGAGAGCAGCAGAACCAGACATATGAATACAATAACAGAGTCAGAGCCAGACAATTTACCGTTGAGACATATATAGCCAAGAGAAACGGTAATGATAGAGGATATAACAGGTATCAGATACAGCATAAGGGTGCTTTTGCGTATAGAAGCATTATTGACTGTATCTTTAGAGAAAATTCTGGTTACTAACTGTGAAATACATAAATAGACAGATTTGCTTAATATAACAAATGTAAATGCCGAACTATGTATGTTTCCATCACGGAATGCATATATCGTTATGTCAGGAATAGCTGCGGCAATAAGTCCTTCTGATAATGCCATAAGAATTGTCAGGGCAAGGGCATGAAACAGTGCCCAAACCGGTTTTGAATCATAATTAAGCACGATGCAGCACAGATAGACAATGAATGAGCAAAATGCATTGAGTGCCGCATTAGTGAGAATTGCTACAGGTATAAGCAGACTGAACATGCCAATAGTGATTAAAAGAGATAAAAATGTGTTCTTTCGTGAAGTAAATATCCGGTTGCAGTATAGCCATAGAATAATGGCTTCTATAAGATATACAAATAAATAGTACAATATTAAATTCATGAATCCCCCTCTGATTAATAAACTAGCGCAATGTTGTAAGAAATGCCGAATAGGTATTAAAAAAATCATTATACTTGCGCAAGGCAATATCAGCGTAAAGATGATTTTTCATATATATTCTGCTGTTATTATAAGACATAATATAATTCATATTTACTATATAACATCGATGGCTCTGATAAAAGCTCCCAGACGGAAGCATTGATTTAATGCTGGCAAGAGTCTGAGTGGTTGTATATGTATCTGAAACCGTGTAAATAGTAAGATTGCGGCGGTGAGGATTAACCCCCACCATAATGATATCCTTTGCTGATAATATATATGTTGTGCCTTTACATTTTACAATAATCCTGCCGCCAATAGAATTGAATTCAGATATGGCGTCTTCAAGGTTACGCATAAAACGTTTACTTTCAACAGGCTTTGAAATATAACGGAATACATGAAAGCGCATGGCTTCGTCAAGATATTCCGGAAACGAAGTTATAATAATTATTATTGCTGCCGGATAAGATTTAACAAGCGAATTACCAACGGCAATGCCATCTATGCCGGACATCTGGATATCTAAATATACAATATCGGGTTTGATATCTGAAGCCAGAATGTCTTCACCAGAGTGAAATATGTAAATATCAGGTCTTTTCAGTTTATGTTCAATATAATAACTTTCGCACAGAGTTTTAATCTGCTCGCATACCAAATTGTCATCATCACATATAAATATATTCATTATCCAATCTCCATAAAATTAAGCTATTGTTATTATAACTGATGAGAATATTAAAATAAATGTTATTTTAAACATGAAAAGTGTCATTTCACGCAATTGATATTGAATTAATAAAATAGATGTGGTATTAAAGGCTTATATAAAGCGTCGTTTTATTAGTTTGAAACATAGGAGGTATATTTTGAAAAAGAACAAGGCAGAAAAGATAGTAAAGGTATTGGATACGGTTTTAAAACTGGAAGCTAATTCTGCATCATGTGTATTTGCATATGAACCTAAAGCGCCTAAAGAATTAGAAAGATTTAAGAAGACAAAGTAATGGCGTCAGGTAGAAAGTTAATTATTAATTGGCTGATAAAAAGCAAAGCTATTAAAGATGATGAGCGTGAATTATATGAGTATGCACTTTATAGTATAGTTTTGCTTTTATCGCCAGCATTTATTTCTATAGCAATAGGCTGCATTATGGGTATTCCAATTAATGGAGTGCTGATGGTTATACCTTTTTTATTCTTGAGAAAATTCAGTGGGGGATTCCATGCCAAGCATGCATGTACATGTTTTGTGGGTTCATCAATATTAGTTACAGTGTTTTTATGGATTTCGACTAAGATTAATAGTGGCCTATTGTTATACATGGTAACTGCTATTTCGGTTGTGGGATTATGCATATTTTCTCCGATTCAGTCAGATAACAGAATCATAGCAGATATAGCTGGAAAAGAAATTGTTACTATTTGTATGTTTCTAGGAATAATAATTATGGTTGTAATGCAGGTACCATGTTTGATAGGAGGCGGTAATTGGGGAATAATTGTAACTTGTAAACAATTTTGAGATGATATTGAAATGTGAAATTGTTTGTGTTGGAGCATCACAGATAATTTTATGAGACAAATATAGTGTTGAATGATAGAAAAGATATATTTGCCATGGTTTAAATGCTTTAGAATGGAGTAATTATGAAAAAAGCTTTTTTAGAAAAGATATTGGCAATGGGTATGGTGATTGCTGTATTTATGACTGGAAATATGTATGCATATGCAGGTTATCATGAAACAACAAGTAATCATACATATGCAGGGGATACAAGATTCTTGTATATGTTAAAGATGGACGATTTCTCAGCATATGCATATTTGGATGCAGATGATGAATCTGAGATATCTTTAATTGGGTATGTAACAGATTCGTTAGGTTATGATGATGCTTATGCTAATAAATATACTTTCTCAGCATCTGACCAGCATGGATATAGTATTGGCGCAGGCAGACAGGTCGCATATATAACTGTTGAATCATATGCTAGATACTTTGTGTGCTCTGATACAGGTAGTACATATGCTAATTTAAGTTTACATGAGTAATACATGAATTATAATTAATATGTGGCTTGTACATTCAAAGCTATGTATAAGCCATATATTATTTTGGAGAGGTGCTTTTATGTCAAAAAAGAAAATTTCAATAATAATTATTGGGGCTGTAATCTGTGTGGTTTCATTATCAGTTGCGTTGATAATGGTGAGGGGAAAGAAGGAAAAGTCAATAAACTTAGGCAAGAGCAGCGAAGAAACAGATGAACAGAGCTATTGGAATCCGGATATTCACGGAATTGCCAAATCAGAGGATGGTTATTATTATCTCACATATGATATTGATGGAACTACTTTGAGATATTTTGATGATACTGCAAAGAAGTCTATAGCTGTATGTGCAAAGCCTGATTGTACGCATGACAGCTCTGATTGTAATGCATTTTATTCAATGGATTATCTTTCGACACCTGTCTATTATTATAAAGGATACATATATATGGTAAGAGTTGATGCAGGTATGGCGAAGGTTGTAAGAATACAGAAAGATGGAAGCAAGAGGGAAGATGTGGCAGAATTGTTTGCTAATGATGGTGTTACATCAATATCAATGGTTTTTCATGGTGACTGCATATATGCTTATGATCATCTGGGACATACAGCAAGTGATGAAGTCGGAAAAGAAGTTATTAAAAAGATAGATTTAAAGACTGGACAATCAGAAGAAGCATTTTCATATGAAGGCAAAAATGCTGCTATATCAGGAGCAAGAAGTTTTGGGGATAAATTATTTTTTAAGATATTCACTTATTCGTTAGACAGAGATAAACATGAGATTAATGAATCATTTCTGCTGTATTGTTATGATTATAATACAGGAGAGGCAAGTATGATTTCAGATAAGAATATATCGGATTATTATGTAGATGAAGATAATGGGATATTGTTCTATTTTGTAATTGGAAAAGGTCTGTATTCAAGAAAACTTAACGATACAGAGTCAACATTGCTGTATAAAGTAGATGAAACAATAGTACGTGCCACAATGTCATATGATGGAAATTATCTATACATGTCTAATGGTGGGGCTGGAAGTGCGACTGATTACAGCAGGAAGATAGAAAGAAAAATATTCGTTCTGAAAACTGATGGAACGGTTGTTAATACAATTGCACTCGACAAGAATTCAGGAACAGCATATTTTGGAGATGACAGATATATGTTTTTTGCAAAAACGGGAGGAGAACTTGTATATATAGATAAAAAGGATATTCTGGGAAATTATGAGTTTAAAAAGGCGGAAGTTAATTAATATACTCTAAATTTATTGATGAAAGGAAAGAATTTATTATTTGTGGAGAGGGAAATAATGTATAAGTTAAGTGTTCTGACAGGAAATTGCTTGAGTAGTTAATGCAAAATATATATTAGCAATATTCGAAATAATTCCGGTTAAGTATTTATCATATAGGGCAGTGTCAAATAGCATATGAAACAAGTGCATAAGTTGGTGAAAAGCCTACTAATGTTGCTCAATGTTATGAAATAGTAGGTATTTTGAGAAGAAATTTTGATGGGAATTAAGGCAGCTAAAGAAAATTGCCTACTAAATTTATGATTTATGTGAAAATAGTAGGTTTTTTAGCTGACAAGATGCGACTAATATTACAGACATATTAGGAAAAGACCTACTAAAGTGTGAGATGTGACATATTTAGTAGGCATTTAAGATGGAAAGAAGCATTATAAACCAACTGACAATGTAAAAAAGACCTACCAGATTGTGAAAATTGATGAAATAGTAGGTTTACCGGGTAACTTTGGAAAGCGGTAAGAGTACCCCCTTAGGGTAATAGGCTGTGTGGTGAGATGACAAGATAATTACTATTAGTGATGGCAGGATTGTAAGTGATAATAAAAATATATAATTGTTCATGGAATATTTACAAAAAATTATAATAAAATTTACTTGAATTATTATACGGGCAAGCATATAATAAGAGCATAGGGTTTGTTTATAATTTAACAATCAAATATTTATGTACGGAGGTTTTATTATGGTTCGATTTACTTTACCAAGAGATTTGTATCATGGAAAGGGTTCTTTGGAAGCCCTCAAGACACTTGAAGGAAAGAAAGCTATCATCTGCGTTGGTGGCGGATCTATGAAGCGTAACGGTTTCCTTCAGAAAGCAGAGGATTACCTCAAGGAAGCAGGAATGGAAGTTAAGCTTTTCGAGGGTATCGAGTCTGATCCATCAGTTGAGACTGTTATGAAGGGCGCTGCTGTTATGACAGAGTTCGAGCCAGACTGGATTGTTGCTATCGGCGGCGGTTCTCCTATTGATGCTGCTAAGGCAATGTGGATTAAGTATGAATATCCTGATACAACATTTGAAGATATGTGCAAGGTATTCGGTCTTCCTAAGCTTCGTAAGAAAGCTCATTTCTGTGCAGTTTCATCTACATCAGGAACAGCTACAGAGGTAACAGCATTCTCTATTATTACAGATTATGAGAAAGGTATTAAGTATCCTATAGCAGATTTCGAGATTACTCCTGATGTTGCTATTGTTGATCCTGAGCTTGCAGAGACTATGCCGGTTAAGCTTGTAGCACATACAGGTATGGACGCCATGACACATGCAATTGAGGCTTATGTATCAACTGCTAACTGTGATTACACAGATCCACTGGCACTTCATGCTATGGAGATGATTCAGGCTAACCTCGTTAAATCATACAACGGAGATATGGCAGCAAGAGATTCAATGCATAATGCACAGTGTCTTGCAGGTATGGCATTCTCTAATGCATTACTTGGTATCGTTCATTCAATGGCACATAAGACTGGTGCAGCATTTGAAG
>OGNL01000357.1_pt1 | contig 20935 bp, 16 predicted proteins | sample 1573471 | NCBI WGS metagenome assembly OGNL01 (sample SAMEA2582001, study PRJEB24529) | metagenome | biome: Human gut stool | place: China | collected 2011 | reverse complement strand
AGAGCAACTGACTCTTAATCAGTGGGTCTAGGGTTCGAATCCCTAAGGGTGTACACTTAAGAAAAGCGTTTCCAATTCATTTTGGAGACGCTTTTTTTATATAATTATAAATCATCAGAGCACAATGATCAAGATACGCTGCGTAGTAGAAAGGATTACCTACCAGAATCAGGAGAACGGATACTCCGTGATGAAAGTGAAGGTGAAGGGGTTTTCAGACCTCGTAACCCTGGTGGGAAACCTGCTGGATGTTCCAGTGGGAGCAGTACTGCTGTGCAATGGCGAATGGAAGATGGACAAGCGATACGGACAGCAGTTTGCCTGCGATACTTGGGAAGAGGTGATGCCTGCCACGGCCTACGGCATAGAGAAATACCTGGGCAGCGGACTGGTGAAAGGCATCGGACCCAAATATGCCCATCTCATCGTTTCCATGTTCGGAACAGATACCATCGAGGTGATAGAAGATAACATCGAGCGCCTCTACGAAGTGCCCGGAATCGGAAAGAAACGAGTTGAGAAAATTCGCGACAGTTGGGAGAAACAGAAAGACATCAAGAACGTGATGATCTTCCTGCAGCAGTATGGCGTGAGTACCGCCTACGCCGCCAAGATCTACCGGCAGTATGGCAAGGAAAGCATCGACAATGTAAAGGAGAACCCCTATCGCCTTGCCGACGACATCTGGGGCATCGGATTCAAGACTGCCGACAGCATCGCCAGCAAGATGGGATATGGGAAGAACGACCCGAGAAGATGCAAGAGCGGCATCAGCTACACCCTGAACGAGCTATCCAACGAAGGCCATGTATATGCCGTGGAAGAGCAGCTGATAGATGCCGCCAAAAAGCTGCTGGAGGCTGATGAAGAGCCGATTACGCAAGCCATCGCCGAGATGATCGTGGCAGAAAATCTCATCCGCGAGAACGAAGCCATCTATCTGCCACCCTTCTACTATTCAGAACGGGGAACGGCGAAGAAACTGCTCGAGCTGATGAACAATCAGGACCCTACTCTCTTCAACATGAAAGCCAATATCAAGGCGATGGAAAAGGATTCGGGCATCAAGTACGACGAGGTGCAGATAGCCGCCATAGAGCAGGCTGTGAAATCCAAGGTGATGGTGCTGACGGGAGGTCCGGGCACCGGAAAAACCACCACCACGCAAGGTATCATTTCTGCTTACAAAACGGCAGGAATGAAGATTCTGCTGGCGGCGCCTACGGGCAGAGCTTCCAAGCGAATGAGCGAGGCCACGGGCATGGAAGCCAAGACCATCCACCGACTGCTGGAATTCAATCCGCAAGACGGATACAAGCGAAACGAGGAGAACCCGCTGGAGGGCGATGCGCTGATCGTGGATGAGTGTTCGATGATTGATATCATACTGATGTACAACCTGATAAAAGCGATTCCGAAGCACATGCGACTGGTGCTGGTGGGCGACATCGACCAGCTGCCGAGTGTGGGAGCCGGAAACGTATTGCGCGACATCATTGATTCAGAGAAGATTCCCGTCGTTCGCCTAACCCGCATCTTCAGGCAGGCACAGTCGAGCCGAATCGTGATGAGTGCCCACTCCATCAACCAGGGATATTATCCTGACACGAGCAACGGCAAGCAGACTGACTTTTTCTTCATCAAGAATGAAGACCCGGAGCAGGTGGCTGCGGAAATCGTGAATCTCGTAAAATACCGTCTGCCAAAGGCTTACAGTCAGCCGCTCAGCAACATCCAGGTACTTACGCCGATGCAGCGCAGCGTGGTGGGTGCAGCCCATCTGAACCTGATGCTGCAGCAGGCCATCAACACATCCACGCTGGGCATCAGCCGTGGCGGAACCACCTATAAACTAGGCGACCGGGTGATGCAGATAAGGAATAATTACGACAAGAACGTATTCAACGGAGACATCGGAACCGTGGAGAAGGTGAATATGGAAGACCGCACCATCACGGTTAGTTTCGAGGATCATCTGGCAGAATACGAGACCACGGAGCTGGACGAATTGACGTTGGCATACGCCACCACCATCCACAAGAGTCAGGGTTCGGAATACCCCATCGTGGTAATCCCCGTGCTGATGACCCACTTCGTGATGCTTCAGCGCAACCTTATCTATACGGGCATTACGAGAGCCAAGAAAATCTGCGTGCTGATAGGTCAGCCCAAGGCCCTCGCCTATGCGATAAGGAATCTGACGGTGAGCAAGAGAAACACGAAACTGAAAGAACGGTTGCGTGGGGAGATAGAGGCAAAGCAGAATGTGATGGCAGGAAATCAGCAGAATGTGATGGCAGGAAATCAGCAGAATGATATGGCAGGAAGTAAGCCGTATGTACTGCCTGAAAATCAGCCAATGATGGCAGCAGAACCGGATATCAAAAAGAGGTGACCTTCATCTGATGAACCCCACCAGCTTTGGTGACCTTCATCAGATGAACCCCACCAACTTTTTTGAATGACTGTTTAAATTCATATTCATAAGATTACTGAAGTTTCGCAAGTAGCATCCTTCCGTCCCCGAAGGGGGCGAATGTGAATAACCGCGGGTGGAATGACCGAAGGGAATGGAACCTGCGGATAGAAGATATGCACTCTCTATCGTCCCCGAAGGGGGCGAACAGGGGCAAGACTGGATGCGGTTCGCCCCCTTTGGGGACGCTTTCTCCCTACTATTGGTTGTCCGCAGGTTCCATGACCTTTGGTCATTCCACCAGCGGTTATTGAAAGTTGGCCCCCTTCGGGGACCGGAAGTTACTTGCGAAACTTGAATAAGATAATAAAAAAATAAGTATAAATGGAAAATAAAATCACAACAATGGAAGGGGGAATGCAGTGCCGCACGGAACTGCTCCTTGGAAAAGATAATCTCGAAAAAATACAATCCGCACGCGTGCTCATCTTCGGAGTCGGAGGCGTGGGTTCATGGTGCGCCGAGGGACTGGTGCGCAGCGGCGTGCGCAACATCACCATCGTAGATAGCGACCGCGTATGCGTAAGCAACTGCAACCGCCAGCTGATGGCCACAAGCCGCACCATCGGCGAAGTGAAGGTGGATGCCCTGCGCCAGCGCCTGCTGGAAATCAATCCCGATGCCAACATCACCGCCTATCAGAAAATCTATCAGGCAGAAACAGCCGACGAGTTCCACATGGAGGAATACGACTTCATCATCGACGCCATCGACTCACTGAAGGATAAGGCCGACCTCATCCTGCGTGCCACCGCCCTGCCCAAGCACATCACCTTCGTATCATCCATGGGTGCAGCCCTGCGCCGCGACCCCTTCATGATCAGAAAGACTGAATTCTGGAAGGTGGATGGCGACCCGCTGGCAAGATGCCTGCGCAAGAGATTCAAGAAGAACAAAACCTTCCCTCGACGCAAGTTCATCTGCGTATACAGCGAGGAAAAGCCGATGCAGAACATGGGCGACCAGCGACTCGTGGAGGACGAATGGTGCTCTAACAAGGCACAGATCAACGGTTCGCTCTGCCACATCACAGCCTCGTTCGGAATGGCTATAGCAGGTATCGTAATCAACCATATCATCGACTAAATCTTCATTTCTGTATACTAATATTATAATTTTAAAAAAATATATAGTTAAAAAGGTTAAAGATTTTATATTTTTATTAGTTTTTTATTATTTTTGCAGCTGAAAAGAGATTATATATCTAAATAGTATTCATTCTAATCTAACATCAGCTTATGCAAAAAGAAGCAAGAAAGCAGCTGGGTGTGATTGGAGCAGCAATGCTTTTGCCAATGTCAGCATTGGCAGCAGACAACAACTTTGTTGGAAGTACAGGCATTGCTGGTTCCCTGAAACCCAAGACTGAAAGCGTTTTCAACGCTACGCAGCAGGCAAAGCACCAGCGTATTACTGGTACCGTGTTTGACGAAGCAGGTGAACCTGTTATTGGTGCTACGGTTGTTCTGAAGAACAACTCGAAGCAAAGTACTGTAACCGATGTGGATGGTAACTTCAAACTCGACGTGAATTCTACAAGTGGAGTTATCGTCGTTTCTTACATCGGTTGCCAAACCCAGGAAGTGAGATTCAACGGCAACAAGCCGCTGAGCATTCACCTCAAGGAAGACTCACAGACCCTTGGCGACGTGGTAGTCACTGCCTTCGGTGCCACCCAGAAGAAGGAAACCGTGGTGGGTTCCGTGCAGCAGGTAAGACCAGAGTCGCTGCGTGTGCCATCGGCTAGTATTTCATCATCTTTCGCAGGACGACTCTCGGGTGTCATCGCTACCCAGAGCAGTGGTCAGCCAGGTGCCAACGGATCTGACTTCTACATCCGTGGTATCGCCACCATCAGTGGTGCCAAGTCGCCTCTCATCGTCATGGATGGTATGGAGATTTCGCAGGACGACCTCAACCACCTCGACCCAGACGTTATCGAGAGTTTCTCTATCCTGAAAGACGCATCAGCCACCGCCATGTATGGTTCGCGTGGTGCCAACGGTGTGCTCATCATTACTACCAAGAGTGGTCAGGATCTCGACAAACCGAAGATTTCCTTCCGCGTAGAGGCCAACGTAACCATGCCTACATCCAAACCTAAATTTGTTGACGGTGCCCGGTTCATGGAGCTCTTCAACGAGGCTGTTACCAACGAAGGTACGGGTAACACCCTCTACACGGCAGAGCAGATTGCCAACACACGCAATCACGTGAACGGCGAAATTTTCCCAGATGTCAACTGGTATAAGGAGATGTTCAAGTCGGCTTCATACAACCAGAAGGCGAACATGAACGTGCGTGGTGGTACCAGCAAGATCGTGTACTTCATGAACCTCAACGTGAGCCATGAAACCGGTATGCTGCGCAACCGCAGTAAGGAGTACTATTCTTACAACAACAATATCGACTACATGCGATATGCGTTCCAGAACAACATCGACTTCAACATGTCGAAGTCGTCGAAGATTTCGCTCCACCTCTATGCCGGACTCGACAACATGCACGGTCCGCTGGCAGGCAGCAACGACATCTCGGCTTCCCTGAACGACCTCTATTCGCAGATGATGAACGCCAACCCTGTGCTCTTCCCTATCTCATATAACAATGAGGGCGACGAGTGGGTTCACTGGGGATACCGACAGCTTGCCAACGGAGGTAACGCCAACCCGATGGCGCGACTCGTGAGCGGATATCAGGATTCATTCGCAAGTACCATCAATGCCAACCTGAACTTCGACCAGAAGCTCGACTTCATTACCAAGGGTCTGGGCTTCCACCTGATGTTCTCGTTCAAGAACTGGTCTAAGAGTACCACCTTCCGCTCGCTCAACTACAACCAATACGAGCTGAAGAACTATACCCAGAACGAAGACGGCACCTATACCTACGTGCAGACTCCTAAGAACGACCCTTCGAAGCCTGTGCTCAGCAACTCGGGTCAGAATGCCGGCGACCGCCGCTACTATGCTCAGGCATACTTCGACTACAACCGAAGCTTCGGCGACCACACCGTTACGGGTATGCTCCTCTGGAACATCAACCAGTATAACTCCAATATCTTTGTAGATAATGTGCTCTCGTCTCTGCCACAGCGCAAGATTGGTTTCGCAGCACGTGCCACATACGACTACAAGCACCGCTACCTGATTGAGTTCAACGCAGGTTACAACGGTTCCGAGCAGTTTGCCAAGGGTCACCAGTGGGGCTTCTTCCCATCTGTGGGTCTGGGTTACAACCTCAGTGAGGAGAAGTTCTGGGAGCCTATCAAGCAAACCGTTTCCAACTTCAAGATTCGTGGTACTTACGGACTCGTAGGTAACGACCAGTATGGTTACGAGCGCTTCATCTATCGTGAGGACGTATCGCTCACCGGCAACGGCTCGTTCACCACCGGTTTGCCAGGCAACTTTGTAACCTATTCCGGTCCGGGATGGAACCGTCTGCGCAACGAGAACATATCATGGGAGGTGGGCCATAAGCTCGACATCGGTTTCGACCTGCAGCTCTTCAATGCCCTCGACATCACCGTCGACTGGTTCCGCGAGCGCCGCAGCAACATCTTCCAGCAGAAGCTCACCATACCAAACTATCTGGGTACAGCCAATACCAAGATTTATGGTAACCTTGCCGAGGTAATCAACAAGGGTGTGGATCTGGCAGTGAACTACAGCAAGCGCATCAACAAGGATCTCTCCGTACAGTTCCAGGGCACATTCACCTACAACAACAACGAGATTTCCGTATACGATGAGGCTCCGGGCAAGCGCGACGCCATGAAGAGCCAGGGCAAGAACGTGAACACCGTATGGGGTTACGTTTCCGACGGACTCTACATCGACAAGGCAGACATCGCCAACAGTCCTACCTCTACGCTCGGCAACATCGACATCGCTCCTGGTGACATCAAGTATGTAGACCAGCCAGACCGCGAGGGCAAGTATGATCACCGCATCACAGCCGATGACCAGGTGCCATTGGGCGTAAGCGTTCCGAAGATTATCTACGGTTTCGGTCCGTCAGTAGGCTACAAGAACTGGGACTTCTCCGTATTCTTCCAGGGCCGTGGCAACGTGGCACTGATGCTCAGCGATATCCAGCCATTCGGTTCATCCTATCGCCGTGGCGTACTGAAGTTCATCGACGAAGACCACTGGAGCCCGGACAACCAGGATCCGAATGCGAAGTATCCACGCCTCACGGACAACTACAACAACCACAACACAGTATCATCAAGCTACTGGTTGCGCAACGGTAGATTCCTGAAGCTGAAGAACGCAGAAATCGGTTACACGCTCAAGAACATGCGATTCTATGTCAACGGAACCAACCTGCTCACCATCTCACCTTTCAAGGAGTGGGATCCTGAGATGGGCGGTGGTAACTACACCACCAAGTATCCGACACAGATGACAATCAACGTAGGTTTCCAACTCACATTAAATTAAAGAAGATATGAAAATACTCAATAAAGCATTCATAGGCTGCTTGCTCGCTGCGGGTTTCACGATGACATCGTGCGACTATCTTGATGTGATTCCTGCCGAGACAACCACTGGCACCGACATGACCAAGGACCGCCAGGCAGCCCTCAACTATCTGTACTCCTGCTACGGATATTTGCCTACCCCTAACGCCGGACCGACATCGCTCGACTTCCTTACCGGAGACGAGGTGGTTACAGCCTTCGAGCATGAGACATTCGCCTCATTCCCTAAGGGCAACTATTCAGCCTCTAACCCAGTGATCAGCTACTGGAACACCCTGTATCAGGGTATCCGCCAGTGCTACATGTTCCAGGACGAGCTGAACAAGACCGGCAACTTCCACGGACTTGCTGAAAAGGACCGCGAGGACTACAAGGCACAGGTTACCTTCCTCATCGGATACTACCACTTCCTGCTTTCCCGCTGCTATGGTCCTATCATCCTCGTTCACCAGACCCCAGACCCGATGCTTCTGCCATCCGACTATCAGGGTCAGGAGCCTTACGACGACTGCGTGAACTTCATCTGCGAGAAGTTTGACGAGGCAGCCAAGGGTCTGCCTGCTACCCGCACCGGTGCACAGGCAGGCGAGTTCGGTCTTGCCACCAGCGTAGCAGCCAAGGCGATGAAGGCAAAGATGCTGCTCTATGCCGCATCCCCACTGTTCAACGGCAACAGCAAGTTCTATTCCGACTTCAAGGACAAGGAGGGAAAGACTCTCATGCCGCTTACCTACGATGAGAGCAAGTGGAGCAAGGCTGCCGCAGCCTTCAAGGATGCCATCACCGCTGCCGAAGCTGCAGGCTACCACCTATATACCCGTGGCGACTGCAAGCTCAACAAGAACGGCTATCCAGCAGACCCACACGTGCGTGCCCTGCGCTACACCATCACCGACTACTCGGCAGAAGATGAGCAGGCAGGAGCCAACTCGGAGGTGATCTGGGCAGACTCCCGTGGCGAGGGTTACTACGGCATCCAGAACAAGAGCGTGCCATATGTCTATGGTGGCAACGGTGGCTGGAACGGTGTGGCTCCTACCATTGCCATGCTCAGCCGCTTCTACACCAAGAACGGTCTGCCTATCGAAGAGGACAAGACCTTCGACTATGCCGACCGCTGGGAGCCTGTAGAGGTGGATGAGGCCCACAAGGATGAGGCTTATCCAGGCCGCAAGACCCAGAAGTTCAACCTCGACCGCGAGCCACGCTACTATGCTTGGGTTGCCTTCCAGGATGGCTACTACGAGATTCTGAGTGCTTCAAACAACGGTGCATATAGTGATGATGCCAACTACACGCTTACTTCCGACAACACCCATGGTCGCCTCATCTGCGACTTCATCATCGGCGGAAACTGCAGCCGTGGTGTGGATGCCAACTCAAAGCGTACTGGCGACTACTCGCCTACAGGCTTCCTCAACAAGAAGTTTGTGAACCCAGACCTCGCGAAGTCCAAAACCGGTTGGGAATACACCAATACCCCTTGGCCGCTCATCCGACTGGCAGAGCTTTACCTGAGCTACGCCGAGTGTCTTGCCGAGACAGGCGACCTGACCAATGCCCGCCTCTACCTTGACAAGGTGCGCACCCGTGCCGGATTGCCAGGCGTGAAGGAAGCTTACGAGCAGTTTGGCAAGGACCCATCCAAGGCTACCACCAAGGAAGGCTTGCGCGACATCATCCGCAACGAGCGCATGAACGAGTTCTATCTCGAGAACCAGAACTTCTGGGATATGCGCCGCTGGCTGCTTGCCGAGAAGTACTTCAACGTGAAGGCGAAGGGTCTGAACATTGATGCCGAAAACATCAACGACTTCAGCGAGGTTAAGGAAGTAGTATTCGAGCGTAAGTTCCAGTCGCCGATGAACTATCTGATGCCAATCCCATCAGCCGACATCAACCGAAACGACCACGTGGTACAGACTCCGGGTTATTAATTTTAAGCATTGTAACAAATAAAAAGACACAATGATGAAAAAGAATATCATAAAAATGCTTGCGGCTGTGGCCCTTGTCGGCACAATGGCAGCATGCTCTGATGATGACAAGACTGCACCGGCAGTGAACATCGAAGAGCAGACCGTCACCATCGACAGCAAACAGCCAGGCAAGGTGGTGTTCCACTGGACTACTCCAGAGAACGCAGACTTCTATTATATTAAGGTGGCTTACGATGACCCTGCAAAGGGTCACCGCGTGCTCAACGCCAGCGCTTATGCCGATTCCATCATGATCGACGGACTCTTTGCCAAGTATGGCGAACTCGCCTACACATTCACGGCAGTGAGCAGAGACGGCGGCGAGAAAGTGCTCTTCACCAAGAATGCCAAGGCCGGCTACGTGCCTGCCGACATCAAGGACTACGAGGTGGGACCTATCAGCCTGACAGAGGCACAGCTCTGGACCGACGACCAGGAATCATCCGAGGGTCCTATCGCAGCCCTCATCGACGGCAACAACGGTACCTACTTCCACATGAGCTGGAGTGCTCCAACTCCATGGCCTCACTACATTCGTGTAGACCTGGGCAAGAAGGTGAAGGGCGTATCGTTCTGGTATAAGGGCCGTAACAACGCCAACAACGACAACCCTAAGCACATCACCATCTTTGCAAGCAACAAGGCGGGCGACACCCCTACTGCTGCCGAAGCATGGAAGATTGGTGAATTGGGTAGCGATGTGCTGCCGAAAGGCACGGCTCCGGAATATACATCTCCAGGACTGTTCAGTGAAAAAGATGAGTTCCAGTATCTCTGGCTGCAGATAGACGAAGCTTATTCCGGCAGCCAGTGGATTGCTATGGCCGAGCTGAGCATCAAGGAAATGACCCGTTCTATCTACGATCCTGAGAACGAGAAGTAAAGAAGAAATCTTTCAAAGGGGATTCAAGAAGCCCTGAAAAGAACAAAAACATCAGATAAAAGGAGGAAAGCGCAAGTTTTCCTCCTTTTTTTGATTTCTATCCGATAATTTTTCGTATCTTTGCATTTAGTAATAAAATAAAGATTTAAGAAAGAAATATGATTACAGTTGATGGATTGACCGTCGAGTTCGGCGGCACCACCCTATTCAAAGACATTTCCTTCCAAATCAACGAGAAGGACCGTATCGCCCTGATGGGCAAGAATGGCGCAGGAAAGAGTACCCTGCTTAAAATCATCGCAGGCGTGAGAAATGCCACCCGTGGCACCGTATCCGCCCCGAAAGACTGCGTCATCGCCTATCTGCCTCAGCACCTGATGACCGAAGACGGCAGAACCGTGTTCGAGGAAACCTGCCAGGCCTTCGCACACCTGCACGAGATGCAGGCTGAAATAGACCGCATCAACAACGAGCTTACCACCCGCACCGACTACGATAGCGACGACTACATGCAGCTCATCGAGAAGGTATCTTCCCTTTCAGAAAAGTTCTACGCCATCGACATGACCCATTTCGAGGAGGATGTAGAGAAGACGCTGCTCGGACTGGGCTTCGAGCGTTCCGATTTCAACCGCCCTACCAGCGAGTTCTCGGGAGGATGGCGCATGCGCATCGAGCTGGCAAAGCTGCTGCTGAAATCGCCTGATGTATTGCTCCTCGATGAGCCTACCAACCACCTCGACATCGAATCCATCGGATGGCTCGAAGAATTCATCATCAACAGTTCCAAGGCAGTGGTAGTGATCAGTCACGATAGGAAATTCGTTGACGACATCACCACCCGCACCATCGAGGTGACCATGGGCAGAATCTACGACTACAAGGCCACCTACAGCCAGTATCTGGAACTGCGCAAGGAGCGCCGCGAGCAGCAGATGAAGAAATATGAGGAGCAGCAGAAGATGATAGCCGAGACCAAGGATTTCATCGAGCGATTCAAGGGCACCTACTCCAAGACCTTCCAGGTGCAGAGCCGCGTGAAGATGCTCGAAAAGCTGGAACTCATCGAGGTGGATGAGGAGGATACCAGCCGACTGAGACTGAAGTTCCCGCCGAGTCCGAGAAGCGGTGCCTATCCGGTGCAGATGAGCGACGTGGCGATGTCGTTCGACGGCAAGCAGATATTCAGCGGCGTGAACCTCACCGTGGAACGTGGCGACAAGATTGCCTTCGTGGGTAGAAACGGCGAGGGTAAGTCTACGCTGGTGAAATGCATCATGGGTCAGCTGCAGAACGAGGGCAAGCTGGAGTTGGGGCATAACGTGCAGATAGGCTATTTTGCTCAGAATCAGGCATCTTTGCTGGATGGCGAACTCACGGTGTTCCAGACCATAGATGATGTGGCGAAGGGCGAGATAAGAAACAAGATTCGCGATTTGCTGGGTGCCTTCATGTTTGGTGGCGAGGATTCTACGAAGAAGGTGAAGGTATTGTCGGGTGGCGAAAGAACCCGTCTTGCCATTCTGAAGATGTTGCTGGAGCCGGTGAATCTGCTGATTCTCGATGAGCCGACTAATCATCTGGACTTGAAGACGAAGGATGTGCTGAAGCAGGCGCTTCTAGATTTCGACGGCACGCTCATCGTGGTGAGTCACGACCGTGACTTCCTGGATGGTTTGGTAAGCAAGGTATATGAATTCGGTCATGGCAGGGTTCGTGAACATCTGTGCGGCATCTACGAATTTCTGGAGTCGAAAAAGATGGAGAGTCTTCAGGAATTGGAGAAGAAATAAAAAATATGGAAGATTGACATCATCGCCAATCTTCCATATTTTTATTTTCCCATCAGATGATGGTAATCCAAATGCTTTCATCCTTATCCCTCGCCTCCTCCATGCGCTTCATCAGTCGGTGAAGCCAGATGCGGGAGTTCACCACCATGCCCTTCAGCTTGTTCTCGCCCACCAGGATGCAGCCCTGGGTATCATCAGGATAGTTGCCGGCATGGATGCGGATGCCCTCAAAATTCGGAACGCCCTGCAGATAGGGCAACCACTGTCTGAACCTCGGCGACGGGGTGATGAGCACGGGATACGTGCCCTCGGGGATGGCGGTGTGGCCCTTCATCTTCTGCGCCTTCTTGCCCGAAACCCTGCCCAGTCGGGCATCCACCAGCTGAGGTTCCAGCTCCACACCCAGCAGATTGCGCCACGTAGGCTCCATGGTGTCGCAGAAATAAGTATCTGCCCCCAACTTCTGCTCATCAAAACTATCTCGAAACACACGCTTCAAACCCTCGTTGTAGCTGGTTATCACCTTGCGGTCTACATCCTCATCAGCCAGAATATACAGACGGCCAATGGTATAGGTATTCTTCTTTGCTATTCGCTTCAAAACTATCTCCATACTTTTTTAGTTACAGTTAAAAATTTATAGTTTATAGTTACCCCTCCCCCTTCAGGAACTTCAACTTGCGGAAAATGGAACTGTAATTGTAATCACCTTCCTTGTTTCCAATCCGCACAATGTAGCCACGATGCACCCACTGGTTCAGAGCGATGTTCACACGGCGCACGTTGTCATCCTCATAACCCTCCTGACGGCGAAGCTTCACGTAATCCTGCATCGTAAACTCATCAGGCAACTGCTCCAGCAGATTCTTCGGACCATGAGGAGCCGTCTTCGGATTGTCGGCACGGTCGTTGTCGGCATCGTAAATCATCTGTCCGAAAAGTTTCAGCTTGCACCACAGGTCGTAACGCTCGCTCCATCGGATGAAATCCTCGATGCTGCTCTCCCATTTCATGCCGTTCGCCACATAGAGTACGCACGCCTTCAGGTAGGCAATGACATTGGCACGGAACGAGAGATTCTCGAATACGAAATTCTGCGACAATCGCGAGAACTCGGCATTCTCTTCCATCAGCTTCCGGGCAAGCCTCAGCGCCTGCGGACAGTTTACCAAGCCCCTCGCCTTCAAGAGATTGTCGATGTAAGGCTTCAGCGCCTCATCAAAGGCAGCATCATAGGTGCCGTACACCGGAATCTCCGAACCGCAGGGACGGCGCTCGATGGTGGAAAACGAGATTCTCGAAATCGGACCATCCGTAACTACACGTCGGAAATAATCCCTGCACTTTCGGGGCGTACAACTCGCATTCCAGTTGAACCTCACCTGCACCGTCTCCGTAACGCTCTGGGTACCCACACGGTCCTGCCCGTAGTTGCCCAGGTCGAACGCCAGCTCCATGATTCTGAAATGCTGGTTGGTCTTGCCCTTCAGGGCATCGAAGAGGTTCAGCTCGTTAACCTTGGCATAGAGGAAGTGGTTCTCAGCCTCCTTCATTCGGAGCACGAATGCCGGGTTGGTCATGTCGATGTTCACCTCCTGAATCACCAGTCCCTCGGGGCGCTCACGGCGGTCCTTGTTGGCACCCTTGCTGTTACACTCCTCCTTCCATTTCCGCTCACGTTCACGCTGCTCCTCGTCACGGCGTCTGATATCCTCCATGATTCTGTTAATCGGCTGACTTACAGACTCCTTTCCACTACCCGTTGGTGCACAGAGAATCTGCATCAAGGTGGCTTCATGCTCTACATTGTCGATATATTTGAATCGGGTTTCGAGCAGATGCGAAGCCAGGGGCGGGAACACGGCCTGCGATACGGCAGGGCGATAGATTTCGGGCGTCTTGGATACGAGCAGTTTGATGAGCTTGGGCAGTTTCTGCGGCATCTGATGGATGTGGTAGAAATACGACTCGGGGTTGCTGATGTCGCCGAAGTTATCCTCGTCGAAGCATCCTGTGCCCCTCGCCTTGTCCTGCTCCTCCTGCGAAAGCTTGATGGCCGTGCGCACGATGTTGGGCAGACGGTGGCCCTGCTTTCGGTTGCAGGCGCTCTCCACGGTGGCGAAGGCACGGTTCTGCTCTTCGCCGAAGGTGGGGATAATCTGCTTGATCCAAGCCGCATTGTCGTCGCAGAGATAGCGCAGGTAGCAAGCCAGGGTGAAGATGAAGGCATTGCGCGAGCCATGTTCCGGTTCGCCGCCCAGCAGCTCCACTATTTTGGCAGTGAGCTTTGCATAGGGAATGCCTTGGTATTCAGAGGGGAAGGCTTCTTGATTTGCCACTCCGCCAGCAACTTGATGAGCTCCAGCAGGGCTGAGATGAGAATCATCAACAGGATGGCTATCAGCAGGTTGGGCAGGCTGAACAGCAGCGCCAGAAGAAACAGCGTTATCGCCGTTAGTGCCCTGAAATCGATTATTTTGAACATTGAGATTACTTTGAACTTTTTCATTACTTTGAACTTTGAGATTTGAACTTTGAACTTTATGATTACTATTTTGGGGTGTAACTTTTCTGTCCTTGAAAAGCTCCTCCTCGTTGATATAGAGAAGATACTCTTCGGGAACCAGGAAAGATGGGCGAGCCAAATCCTTCACCACCGTATCATACTCCGAATCCTCCAGCTGCTGCGACATCCATCGCTGCGCCATGGCGATATCCATCCCCTCGGGGATGATAAACACGAGGCGAAGACCCTGGGTGGAAGGAGTAACGTGAACGAGCACTATCAGGTCGAGGATTTTCGTACCACCTAACATCTTGTTAGCCAGCACCTTCTTCTTCTCCTCCCAATATCCTCGGGGGTTCGGAATATGGTCGATATCATAAATCGAGAGGCCGCTGGGGATAGCCTCATCATTCTTGCGCCTGCCATTTCTGAAAGTGGCGTGGGGCGTGAGGATAGGCAACTGCGACTTGAGTTTCTTCTTCATCTCCTCGTAATCATCGTTGCAAATCTCACCTCGCAGCTTGCTCTCCAGGGCATCCGCCAGCTGGGCGCAAACCGTCTTCACCCTGTAGCTTTTCAGCGCCTGGTGAAGAAGTTCAGGGGTGCATATCTGCACCACCTGACTTCTAATATTATCAGAATATCCTATTGCCATTATTTCTTTACTTTATAAATTCTTTACTTTATAAATTCCACTACCTTATCATCGTCTTCACGGGAATTCGCCTCGTAATACTTATGGATAAACTTGCGGCCCTTCTCCGTCCACACCAGATGCGAGTGCGAAGCAGTGATTCTCGGAGAAACCTCGCCATGATGGGTGCGGGTCTTGGCATATCCGCGATGGGCATACTCGGCATAGAGCATGTATTGTCCGCTCTGGTAATACTGCACGTGCTGCACGCAGAGCCATCGGTTCAGCTCCTGCGCCGTGAGCCCCATCTCCTTGGCTATCTGCGTGGTGGTATAGCACGAGATAGAGCGGAGCACGTCGATGGCATAGGAAGCATCATCAAAGAGATGGTCGATGTCCTGCTCCTGCTTCGCCACCACAGCGCAAGTCTCGTTGAGAAGCACCTTCTGCGAAGCGATTCTCGCCTCCAGTTTGCCAATCTTGGTGTTCAACTGGTAGCCGCCGTCCTTGCGTATGGCGGGCAGCACGTCGCCGCACACCCAGTCCTGGAAAGGTTCAGCCTGCGGCTTGTCGGAGCGCATGATGAGCTTGTAGAAGTTGAGCTCCGAGATGAAGGTGAAGTAAACCTCGTGCTTCTTGTCCGACTCGCCGTGCTGGTTCTTCTGCGTGGTGGTGACCTTCATCAGATGAACCCCACCAGGTTTCAGTGCAGTCTTAGCACGGCTCGGATTCTTGATATCCAGGGCATTGCAAACATCTACCAGGCAGAACAGCGGCTCCATAAAGGTGCCAGCTACACGGATGTCACCAAACAGAGGGTGACTGAAAGTCTGTACATTCGTTGTCATAATCTTGCATTTTAAAAATTCAACAATCGTTTTAAATTCAACATTCCGTTGTCATGTTGACAATGCAAAGATAGGAAGAAAAAAAGAAACAGAAATAAAAAATGCCTGTAATTACCTGCTGTACAAATGATTACAAGTAATTACAAGCATTCTACTAAGAATCGTACAAGTTTGTACAAGTTATCTTATTCAAATTTCGCGTTGTTTATTGCTTTTCGCATTGTTCATTGCTTTTCGCTTTGTTCATTGCTTATTGCAATTTTACAAGGAGCAAATCCCTTGCTTCATATTTTCACCATGGCAAATGCACCTGACTGTTCCAGCACGACTCCGTGCATGGATAGATGCCATGATTGTGGAGCGGTTTCCACAAATCACGATTATAGCTGATATCACTAATCTTCTTCTCCACCAGCCATGCGTTGACCAAGTTCGTAATCTGTGCAGGTTTCAGCATTCTCGCCAAGCGCACAAACTCCAGGGCATTTGCCTTGTCGCCCATGAAGCAGAGCAGAATCTCGCCAATCCAGTCTTCGTCTTGCGAAGAAGCCTGCGCCATATCCTTCAGGATATCCTGCCCATCCACCTCGATGCCCATGTTCTTATCGAAATGAGCCTCAATCTTGTCTACATGGTTTATCTGCTGACCGATGTTGCCATAAAAGTTGTTCTGAATCGTCGGTCTTTCCCAATTATTGCCATTCTGATTTTCCATATCGTTCACTTATTTAAAGATTGCTCAAAGATTGTTTATCTTCTTTTTCTGTTCTTCCATCCAGTCAGACATAAACGACGAAACGTTGTTAGCATTGTTCGACTGCTGGGCAACAGAACCATAGAAATTATTCACGGTAACCCCACCAGTTGTCCCCTGTGGTATTCCATTCATAGCCCCTGCATTCAGCAGTTTGATTTGTTCATCCTTCTGATTTATAATGCGTTGCAGTGTTTCCTTCTCGATGCGATGACTGTCGAGCACCTCTTTCAGCTGCCTTTCCAGCTTTTTGCATCTCTGCTCAAGCTGCTCGTTAAAGGCAGCGGTGAGACAGTTACTTTTCTCGATGGCTTTGAAATGCTCATTCTTCTTCTTCTCTGCGTCAAGCTGAGCCTCCAATGCCTGTATCTTCAACTCATTGGGGTCAAGAGGATACAATTCCGGAGAATAAAATCGTTCCTTCACAGCAGCTATCATCTTAGGGAAACACCCTCCCAAAAAAAGGAAAACCTTTGCATCACTGAACCTCTTATCGGTTAAATCCTTCTTCATTTTTTTAAGAAATACGTTCAGCTGAAGCCATTTATGGGCCTGCAAGAACAAAATAGAATGCATCATCCACAGGCAAAGAAAAATCTCATCATCAAAAATATAAGTATTACTATCTCCATGTTTGCTCTTCTGAAGCAACATTTCAACCTCTGAAAAAAGTTCCTTCATAGTTCCTTTGGGGGAGTTATACAGCTGGGCTGCCATCGCATAGGCAACATTGAAATAAATCAATTGATCGTCCTCATGAATAGCACCATACGGCAATACTTTCTTGAACATCTGCATCAACAGGGCGTTCAAGCCATTGACTTCATACTCTTCGATAGAAGACTTCATACGATACTGCTGAGCAGCTACATGATTGGTTGGATTGTTAGGAATTTCCATAATCGTCATTGTTTTAATAACTCGGTTAGGAGTTTGTTATTATTATATTCTGCGATTTCGTGGAGCATCCATCTCTCTTGGTAAACGAGGGAAACAGGTGTTTCATTGGTCGTGGGCGCAAAGGTAATGATTATTTTCGAAACGACCAAACAAATCAGAAAAAATTTTGTTTTTATTTTGTTTTCATGAAGTAGAGCAAAAAGTTCCTCTCCGGAAGGTAGAACAAAGCACCCACTGGGTTGAGCGAAGCACCCACTTGATTACGATTACGATTACAGTTCAAAAATCCGCTGGGTTGATACTTCTGGAAAACTTAGGGAGATAGAGAGTTATATTATATATATTTATATATATAAATATATATAATATAAACCCCATATAACCCCTACTTTCATCGTGCGGAAAATGGAACTGTAATCGTAATCGTAATCAGATGGCATCTTTCTGGGGTGGAAGCTTTGCAGAAGAGGCACAGTCTGCTTATCTGCAAAACTATGAGATACCATCGAAGAAACTATATTTTCTTCTTCTGTAATCATCGAGTTTTTTTAATTAACACGTAACTGCCCAAATGTTAACGGCGTTTAACATAACTCTGCAGGGTGATTTTTGGAGGTATCGGAATTTTGTTGTACCTTTGCATCGTCATTCAGAAGAAAGGCTCCTGATGACTACTTGGGAGAAAAGAGTCTCCGGACTCTACTCCTACGTCAATAAAAATCATTAATCACTAATCATTAATCACTAAAAAGTATGGGACAAGGAAACATTAAGTATCGTAAGATTAAGCGCACCCCTCAGACGGGTGAGAACGCAGGTAAGGAACTCTGGTATGCCACTGTGGTGACCGACAGAGAGATGAACTTCGAGGAGTTCGTGGATCACATTTCATCCCACAACTCGCCTTACAGCCGCGGCACCGTGCACGGCGTGATGATGGATATGCTCGACTGCCTGAAGGAGCTGATTCTCGACGGCAAGAGCGTGCGTCTGGGCGACCTGGGTCTCTTCTCCATCGGCATGAGTTCGCGTGGTGAGGTGAGCCGCGACAAGGTTACTTCGGCAAGCGTGGAGGGCATCCATCTGTTGGTAAAAAATACCAAGAACTGGAGTAACAGCGAGCTGAAGAAGCTCTGCAAGATTACTGCCTACGACGCCCGTGGAGGCGAAGAGGACGGCAGCGGAACCACCCCTAGCGGCGGTTCTGACAACACCCAGGGTGGCGGAACCACTGGTGGAACTGGCAGCGAAGGCTCAGGTGGAACTGGCAGCGAAGGCTCGGGTGGCAACACCAGTCAGGGCGGCGGAACCGGTGACGGAACCGGAAGCAATGGCGATAACGAGCACATCACTCTGTAGAGTTAGCCCCTTCGGGGGCTACTCTTCTATCCTATCACATCGCTAAAAATAATCACTAATCATTAATCACTAAAAAATACTGCCTATGAAGAAGGAAAACTGGAAGACATTGATTCAGATTTTAATCTCGATTCTTACTGCCGTAGCCACTTCGCTCGGCGTTACGAGCTGCATGAGTTAAAACGATTCAATCACTCGAAAAAAGTTGGTGGGCTTCATCAGATGAAGGTCACCAACTTTTTCTAATCTTCCTTATTCTTCCTTAATCTTCCAATCACTGATGGTTCGCTGATTACTATCATAATTTACACCTATCTTAAACAGGCGCTTGCCATCGGCAAAATACGGAATCAGATATCCCTTTTCATCTATCTGCCTGATTGCTTCCTCTGCAGAACCATCATATTTCAGTTCAAAAACAAACACAGCATCGGGCATATACACCACGGCATCAGCCCTGCCTATCGCACTATCCTCCTCTACCCGCATGTAGGCACCCATCAGGTTGAAGATAAGATAGAACACCGTCTGAAAATCCCGTTCACTTTTGTTGCTCAAACGATTAGAGATGCTGGCAAGATAAGCCTTCAGACGCACCATCGCACCCTCAACATCTGCCTCATAGAGCTTTTCCAGGATATCACCCACCAAACTGTTGTTATCCAAAGATATTGGCGAAAGATAGTTGGGCGCAAGACTCTTGAGCATGCCTATCTTCACCTCTCGGTTAGGATATTCCAAAGTATAGCGATGCAGCATCGGGTTATACTTCTTGATGGTGAGGTAACCGCTCTGATAGAGCAGCGGAAGCGCAGATGTCACCATTTCGGGCGAAACATCGAAGTCATCCACATCACATGATTTTTTCTCGATATCCATCACATTAACATGATATTTCTGCAGCGTCTTGACAAGATAAGTTGGCGTACCCGAGCCAAACCAGTAAGGAGCAATCTTGCGTGCGTTCAAAGCCTTCACCAGGCTGAACGGATTGAAGACATCCTCTGATTTCTCACTGAAATGATAGCCGTCGTAGAATTGCGTTAACTCCGCCAGACACTCCTCATACGTCATGCCAAGGGCTTCGCCCAGCGCCTCCACATCCGGTTTCATCTGCGTAGTAAGTTCGGTCTTGCTGATACCACAGATGGCTGAATACTGGTCGAACATGCTGATGTTATCGAGATTGTTGAGTTCGCTGAAGATGCTGAGCTGCGAGAACTTGGTGATACCCGTGACAAAGGTGAACTCCAGGTATGGATCGAGCATCTTGATGGGACTATAGAAGTTCTGCATGATGAGGCGCAGCGGTTTCAGATTTTCCTTTTCATGCACCACATCGAGCAAAGGGGCATCATATTCATCAATGATAATCACCACCTTCTCGCCCGTCTGCCTGTATGCTTTTTTCACCAGGTCTTTCAAACGGAGGTTGGCATCTACCTGATGACTCTCATATCCCCAACGCATTTCCTGCTCTTCAAGCATATCTGCCAGATACCTTTCCAGCTGCTCTACCCCCATGTGCTTGGCACCACTCAAGTCGAAATGGAGCACAGGGTGTTTCACCCAATCCTTTTCATAATCAGCAATGGCCAATCCCTCAAAAAGTTCCTTTCTTCCCTCGAAATAGGCTTGAAGGGTAGAAGCAAAGAGCGACTTTCCGAATCGTCTTGGACGACTCAGAAAAACATAAGACATCAACTTTTGCCGGAAATCCACGATATATTGGGTCTTATCTATATAGAGATAACCTTTCTCTCGGATTTTTTCAAAAGTCTGTATTCCTACAGGATATTTATTTACTATTTTAGCCATATTCCTACATACTTTACGTTTTGCGCTGCTAAGTTACGAAGAAATTCCGAATTAGCCAAACACAATTTCAAATATTTTTAGCTCAGGGAAATACATTTTGGCTATTCCGATCGAAAACACTACCCTTGGCACTCCAACGTATTTGCAATCCGGCGTAAAAAAATATCCCAACCTTTTTAGGAACAGCGGATTTGAATCCGCAGCAAGCAAGCTATAATAAGAAAAGATGAACATCATGTACCCCACCACATGAAAAAAAGTTGGCGGGGTTCATAAAATGAAGGTCACCAACTTTTCACGCACTTCTGCATTTAAGCTTGAATTAATCTTTCCAACTCATTCTTACTCAAGTTAAGAGTACTGGCTACAATATCAGCAGATACTCCAGCCTGAAGAAGTTTTTTAGCAGATTGCATTCTCTCCTCATTAGCTCTTTTTAATTGTTCTTCAGCTTCCTTTCTCTGTTCTTCAGCTTCCTTTCTCTGTTCTTCAGCTT
>OGNL01000338.1_pt1 | contig 21452 bp, 20 predicted proteins | sample 1573471 | NCBI WGS metagenome assembly OGNL01 (sample SAMEA2582001, study PRJEB24529) | metagenome | biome: Human gut stool | place: China | collected 2011 | reverse complement strand
AATTACTGCTGTAGCCGCGTTTAATCTGGCCGTCTTCTTTGGTGATAACAGAAGAACCGCTCATTTCACTTCCGGCAGCAGCAATGGTAAGCACTGCGCCGATTGGAAGACAGCCTTCTGCCTGACGTTTAAAATCATAAAAATCCCAGACATCGCCGCCGTTGTAGACACCGTAACCGATGGCTTTCGCAGAGTCAATGACACTGCCGCCGCCGACAGCAAGAATAAAATCTACATTTTCTTTTTTACAGAGTTCAATACCTTCATAAACAAGGGAAAGGCGCGGATTTGGAACAACGCCGCCCAGTTCTACGTAAGAAACCGCTGCTTCGTCAAGGGATGTCTTAATGCGGTCGAGCAGACCGGAGCGGACAACACTGCCGCTTCCGTAGTGAATTAAAACCTTTTTGCAGTGCTGTTCTTTAACCAGCGCACCGGTCTGATTTTCAGTGCCTTTGCCGAAAACAACCTTTGTCGGTGTATAATAAGTAAAATTTTCCATAGATAACTGCCTCCAAATATTTTAAAATAAGTATGTATTTATAAAAAATACATGACAGATGAGAATGATTTCAGTATTATTATAGAGAAAGATTTTTTAAATTTCAAGAATGGAGCAATGTGAAGCACCCTTAAATTTAAGGCGCTTCACATGGCATTTTGTGCTGCGGGCATCACAAAATGCTTTTATCGCAGAACTGAATGAATTCAGATGAGAAATCGCCCGTGCGAATTGCTCATCGCTGGATTGCGATAAAAGGGCGCAAGAAAAGGAGAAGAATATGACAACAATTCAGACGATTGCTGCAACGACGGAATGTAATGATGTAATTCCTGAGCAGATGAATACAGAATTGACAATTTTAAGCGGCAAGTTTGCCGGTACGTGCTATGCAAAGGAAGGGTACCAGACGATTCGTACCCAGCCGGTGGAACGTGCGGTAAAGAGAGCAGAAGGCACGGCGGAACGCGGACATCATTCGGTATTCCAGCACTGCATGGTGACAATGGAAATCCAATGTCCGAAAATCATTGCCATGTTGTTAAATTCTATCGGTGTATCCAATACATCAGAAAAAAGTGCAAGATACACCAAAATGCAGCCGCAGACCGAAAAAGAACGGGAGTTCTATGAAAAGTGGCATACACTGGTATTAGAACGGATTTGTGAGGTGTATCCGGGAAAATTTAATGAAAAGGAAGCGGATAAGCTTGCATATGAAAATGCAAGATATATGATTTCTGTTTTTTGTCCAACCGCAATGGTCTATTCCCTGCCGTTTCGTAACATTTTCTATGTGCTGGACTGGACGGAGCAGATGAAGAAAAACCTGGAGAAATTATCCGGCGGTTTTAATAAAAGACTGCATGACGAACTGGAATCCTTAGAGGAGCAGTTACTTTTAGTTGTCGGCGGAAAACAGAATTTCCATGACAATAAAAATGAAGCCTTCCGCTTTATGCCGGTACAGGCTTACGGGGAGGACGATAACGACAACCGCGAATATTTCGGCGATGTCTATACGGCAAAATTCCTTGCTTCCTTTGCACAGGTAGCACAGGAACAGCGCCACAGAACCCTGCGCGTAAAGCTTCATTTCAGCGGAGAGGATGCAGAGGAATACGGTTTTTACGTGCCGGAAATCCTTCGGGGAACACCGTTAGAGGAACAGTGGCTTTCGGATATGCGAAGCATTAAGGAAATATATCCGCAGGGAACACTTGTATCCGTTACGGAACAGGGCTTGTTTGAAGATTTTGTATTAAAAAGCAAAGAGAGAATGTGCGGCAGGGCGCAGCTTGAAATTATGCGCATTACAGAACAGCTCACACAGAAATTTGGTAAGAATGCAGATAATCTGTCCACTGCCAATAAGAAACGTTTAAAAGACATCACAGAAAGCGGGAAACCATGCGCCCGCTGTGGATTTGCGGACTTTACCTGTACGGAAGGCTGCAAATGGGGCAAAAACGGCGCTTTAACACGCACAATTTAGGAATATAAAAATATAGAATAGAAAGCTGTCAGATACAGAAATGTATATTATCTGCTTTTTGCATAAAATAAGCCGAAGTCAAGTGACAACGGTGAGGCGTTTTTATGCAAAAAGCAGATGTGCCAAACATTTTGCCTGACAGCTTTTTTGTATATTTTTTTAAGAATCCGCCATACTGAAATTGTGATGTTAAAATGGAGGAGCTTTATGAAAAGAAAATTTGGTATGGCGGATAAGCTTGGGTATATGTTTGGCGATTTTGGCAATGACTTTGCATTTATATTATCGTCTATGTTTTTGTTAAAATTTTATACGGATGTGATGGGCGTGTCGGCGGCAGTCGTTGGCACGATGATGATGGCAGCACGGCTGCTTGATGCGTTCACGGATGTGACGATGGGACAGATTGCGGATAGAAGCCGCGGAAATAAAAAAGGCAAATTTGCACCGTGGCTATTAAGAATGTGCGGACCGGTGGCAGTATCTTCATTTTTAATGTATGCTTCGTGGTTTGCAGAAATGCCGATGACATTTAAGATTATCTGGATGTTTTTTACGTATCTGCTCTGGGGCAGTGTGTTTTATACGGCAATTAATATTCCATATGGTTCGATGGCATCGGCAATTTCGGCAGAGCCAAAAGACAGAACGGCGCTATCGAACTGGAGGACAATCGGTGCTACGCTTGCGGCAACGGTTATTGGTGTTGTACTGCCGTTAGTGGTTTATTACACTGATGAAAACGGGAATGCCGTGCTTTCCGGTACGCGTATGAGCATTGCAGCATTCTGGTGTTCTGTAGGTTCAGTTATCTGTTATCTGTTGTGTTATTTTATGGTAACGGAGCGCGTAAAAGCAGAAACAACAAAGCAGAAATTCTCATTTATGGGGCTGGTTGGCAGTCTGATTCAGAATCGTGCGCTCATCGGAATTGTGGTAAGTGCATTGCTGTTACTGCTTTCCCAGTTGTCGTTATCCAATATGGGTGCATACATTTATCCGAATTATTTCGGTGATGTCAAAGGACTTTCGCTGGCTTCACTGATCGGAACGGTGGTTACTCTGGTGCTGTCTGCATTTACGGTGCGGCTGGCGGAGCGGGTCGGGAAAAGGGAAATGTCGGCGGCCGGATCGCTTATCGGTGCGGCGGCATTGATAGCGGTATATTTTGTGCATACAAAAAATGTGTATGTGTGGCTTATTTTTTACGGCATTTCCTATATCGGACTGGCAATGTTTAATCTCGTGTGCTGGGCGATGATTACAGATGTGATTGATGATACACAGGTGCGTACCGGACAGCGCCCGGACGGAACAATATATGCGGTGTATTCCTTTGCAAGAAAGTTAGGACAGGCGGCATCATCCGGGCTTGTCGGTGTTTTGCTGTCAGTGATTGGCTATAATACGGCAACGGCATATGACGAAAAGGTTGTAAACGGCATTTATACGATTACGTGTATTGTACCGGCAGCAGGATTTGTTTTACTTGCACTGTCTTTATGGTTTTTATATCCGCTAGGAAAGACTAAGGTGGAAGAGAATGCACGGATTTTAAAAGAACGAAGGGACAGAAACGGAATGTAAGGGACTGGCAGTCCGTTGTTTTGGTATAAAAACAGGAATAATTGCTGATATTATTTACTTTTACACGGTAATGTGGTATAATCAGAATTACTTAAATAGTGTGACTTGATGAAAATTTTAATTAATAGATACGAAAGGTGGAAAAAAGGTTATGGAAAGAGTACACAAGGCGAATCTGCTGGTGATTCTGGCATGTGTCTTGACAATGTCGGCTACAACTGTCATGTCATATGGAATGTCAACGCGGACAATCAAAGGATGCGGTGTGTTATGGGCAACGCTGATTATTGTAATGATTGTCCAGTTTTTACAGGTCAGTGATTTTGTCAAGGCAATGGCAATTGTTTTATGCCCGTCTTATGCCGTATTAATTTATTCCGGCATGGTGAATGGCAACAGTATTGCATTTCTGGCAAATTTCATCACATTATGTATGGCAGTCCGGTATTTTGATAAGAAAATTATCAAGTATTATGCGATTCCGTTTACGGCGACATGTGTTGCCTGTCTGTTTATTAATGTTAAGATTATTGATGGGGCATTTGTTGGTGCAATTTCAAAAATTTGTTTATTTGCAATAAGTGCAGTGCTTTTATATCTTGGGACAAAATTTGGGGAGAAAAAGACAAGGCAGGCAGAAGCGGCACTCTGCCAGGTGCAGGAAAATACAGCAGTTGCCAACCGGATTGCTTTTAATCTGAACAGGGAAATTGTTGAATGTGGCACACAGGTAGAAGAAGTGACTTCCCATGCACAGTCTGTTAAGACATCCGCAGAACAGATGGAGCAGGTTGTGGATGAATCAAGCCGTGCGATTCAGACAGTTAGTGAGAAACTCAATACAGCCAAAGAACAGATTGATAAAAATTATGACTATGCACAGCAGCTGGAGCAGAGCTTTGCAGAAGTGACACAGGCAGTCAATGACGGTAATAAAGAAGCAAAGACAGTTCAGAAATCTATGCTTGAAATGTCTGAAACGGTCGGTCAGGCAAGTGATGCCACGGCAGGGTTGTTAGAACAGATGAATACGATTACAGGCATTTTAAATGATATTAATGCAATTGCTGGACAGACAAATCTCCTGTCCTTAAATGCTTCAATCGAAGCCGCCAGAGCCGGTGAACATGGAAAAGGATTTGCGGTGGTTGCAGACCAGATCCGTGTTCTTTCAGAAGACAGTAGAAAATCGGCAGACAGTATCAAAGAAATTATTCTGACACTGACAGAAACCGTCAATGGTGTGGTAGACAAGATTTCAGCCGGTGCTGATGCGGCAAAGAACAGTTCCGTACAGATTGAAGATTTAATCGGTAAGCTTGATACGGTTAACAACTCTGCAGAATCCGCAACAGTGGTTGTCAAAGAAGAATACGATGTTATCGGCGAGGTCAAAAGACAGTTTGACGATATTCAGGAAGAACTGGATACCGTAGCTGCAACTTCTGAAGAAAATGCTTCAATGGTTGCGGAAATCGGCAATAATATTGTCAATCAGACGGATTATGTCATGAAGCTTTCCGGTTCAATTGACAGTTTAAAGGAGTCTTCTAAGAAGCTGGAAGAACATTTTAATGAATAAAAATACAGATTTAGTAAATTATCTGGCGCAAAAGTATAGACAGAATAAACAGTTCTGTATAGATGAAAGCCGCAGGGGCATATGCTTCTGCGGCTTTTGGTATTTCAGCTATCTTTATGCGGGGGCTTGAACGGAAGCCCATAGTGTTGTGCTTATTACAACTATAAAATGTAAACAAGAATAGATACAACCGTACTTGTCAGTCCGCCACCGCCGATGAATCCGCCGATTAACGCACCGAGAATAAGACTATATGCAGGGTGGACTTTTTTAATAATTAAAATAATTGCAATCACGAGCCCAATCAAAGCTCCAATTTTTCTCTATAATGATGAAAATGTCCGTATTGTGCGGAATACCTGCTCTGCGGTGTCCGCCATATTCTGACGGGCGTTGGCAGGATTCATGGCATCTTCTAAAGAAACAACATTTCTTAAAACCGGGAAAAAGGCATCAATGCCCTCGCGGTTGCAGGCAGTGGCATCTTTTGTGACACAGCCTGAGAACGCAAGTACCGGTTTGTCAAACTGCTTGGCAATCTTTGCGACACCAATCGGGGCTTTTCCCATAACCGTCTGACCGTCTAACCGGCCTTCTCCGGTTACGACAATATCTGCATCTTTGATATAATCACTTAACCGGGTTTCTTCAAGAACAATCTTAATCCCGGATTCAAGCGTGCCGTTTAAAAAGGTCATAAAGGCAAAACCGAGACCGCCTGCGGCACCGCTTCCTTCCGCTTTCGGATTGGCGTGCGGGAAAATTTCCCGTGCCAGTGTGGCATAGTAAGCTAGCCATTTATCCATTTGCAGAATCATGGCCGGCGTAGCGCCTTTCTGCGGACCGAAAATAGCACTGCATCCCTGCTCGCCGCACAGAGTATTGGTTACATCACAGGCAATACGGAACGTACAGTCTTTTAATTCCGGCAGGACATTGTCGGTGGTAATTTTATCAAGGACTTCAAGACCCATAGCGCCGAAAGGAACCGGATTGCCGTTTTTGTCAAGCAGTCCGAAACCGAGGGCCTGTAACATACCGGCACCGCCGTCATTGGTGGCACTGCCGCCGATACCCACAATAAAGTGGCGGCAGCCTTTTGTAATCGCATCGCGGATGACTTCGCCGACACCGTAGGTTGTTGTATAGAGCGGGTTGCGCTCCGTGTTGGGAACAAGTGTAATACCGGCAGCACCGGACATTTCAATAATGGCAGTCCTAGTGCTGTCAACAATGCCGTACTGGCAGGATACCGGCTTGCCGAGCGGTCCGGTGATGGTAACGGTTGTAAGCTGTCCGGCACAGCCGAGTGTCAGTGCTTCAACCGTTCCCTCGCCGCCGTCTGCGAGCGGACGGACTTCAATCTGCGCATCGGGATAGACGCGCCGGATACCTTCTGCGGCGCTGTTTCCCGCTTCAAAGGAAGATAAGCTTCCTTTAAAAGAATCAATTGCAATTACTGCTTTCATAAAATCAACCTCACAATCTTTCAACTTATTTATCATTTGGTTTGGAATCATCTGTTCATAGTGTTTTGTATCACGCGTGTTTTTGATGATGTTATTATAACATGGAAATTGTCAGTAGAGAAGCAGCACAGCAGATTGTCGATACGGTAAAAGATGTGTGCAGCCAGAATATTAATTTTATTGACGAAAAAGGCTTATCAGAGGATGCGCTGTGCCGGGTGGTCATTGTACGGCTGAATGTGCGTTACAACCCGAATAATTTGTTTATGATACAGTCGGCGATTACACAGGCATTGCGCAGCTGACCGGCTACAATCCGCGTAAATTTACCGATGCCGTCGTCTTATACAGTGCTGTGCGGCTGGAAGATATCCCGGAATCATAAAAACGATGGACAAGTAATTAAGAAAATTTCTCAAAAAGTTCTTGACTTCTAATGAACGTTAGCATATACTAACGAAAGTAGGAAAGAACTATCAAAAGTTATTTATGATATACACGAAAGGAGCTGCAATGATGCCGTTATCAATGGTTAAAGCGGGGGAAACAAATATTATCAGAAAGATTGGCGGAAAGGAAGAGGTCCGCAAGTTTTTGGAGAATCTTGGATTTGTGACCGGTGGGGAAGTTACTGTAGTATCTGAGATAAATGGCAATATGATAGTCAATGTAAAAGATTCCAGAGTTGCAATCGGTAAGGACATGGCAAACAAAATTATGGTTTAGTCATGCTTATATAGAAAACATTTTATGAGGAAAGAAGGAACAGAGTTATGAAAACGCTGAAGGAAACAGCTTGCGGCCAGACAGTGAAAGTAAAAAGACTTCACGGTGAAGGCCCTGTAAAAAGACGGATTATGGATATGGGCATTACAAAAGGTGTCGATGTGTATGTACGCAAGGTTGCACCTTTAGGAGATCCTGTAGAAGTAACAGTCAGAGGGTATGAGCTGTCGTTAAGAAAAGCCGATGCGGAAATGATTGAAGTGGAAGCATAATTTTCTTACGGGGTGATAGACAGAAATTTTTTTACATAGGGGTTAGAAAACGCTAACAAAAATAAGTTATATGAAAGGAAGCATTGAAATGTCGATTAAAATTGCACTTGCAGGTAACCCAAACTGCGGTAAGACGACACTGTTTAATGCACTGACCGGTTCGAATCAGTTCGTAGGTAACTGGCCTGGTGTTACAGTAGAGAAAAAAGAAGGAAAACTAAAGGGACACAGCGATGTAACCATTATGGATTTACCGGGTATTTACTCTTTATCTCCATATACACTGGAAGAAGTTGTGGCAAGAAACTATCTGGTTGGGGAAAGACCGGATGCCATCTTAAATATCGTAGATGGTACGAATATTGAAAGAAACCTGTATCTTTCCACACAGTTAATGGAACTGGGGATTCCGGTTATCATGGCTGTCAACATGATTGATATTCTGGAAAAGAACGGGGATAAGATTCATTTAGATAAGCTTTCAGAAAAGCTTGGCTGCCCGGTTGTAGCAATTTCAGCGTTAAAGGGAACTGGCATCAAGGAAGCTGCGGGTAAAGCTGTTGATTTAGCAAAGAAAGCAGCAACTGTAACAATTGCACATTCATTTGCAGACAGCGTGGAAGCAGTGATTTCCGAAGTGGAGGCAAAAATCGGAAGCGATGTGGCAGACGAACAGAAGCGTTTCTTTGCCATTAAGTTAATCGAAAAAGATGATAAGATTAAAGATATGATGAAGTCCGTACCGGATGTATCCGCAGAGGTACAGAAGTTAGAGGATGAATTTGATGATGATACAGAAAGTATCATTACTAATGAAAGATACCAGTACATTTCATCCATCATTCATGACTGCTGTACAAAGAGCAAGAAATCAGAAGGCGGCTCTGTATCCGATAAGATTGATAAGGTTGTAACAAACAGATGGGCAGCCCTTCCAATCTTTGCAGCGGTAATGTTCCTTGTTTACTATATTTCTGTAACAACAGTCGGTTCATGGGCTACAGACTGGGCAAATGACGGTGTGTTCGGCGATGGCTGGCATTTATTCGGAATCGGTACATCTGCTTACAACGATGCAGCTGATGAATATGCTCCATATGATGCTGAAATCAAGGGCTTCTTAGAAGCAGCAGAAGAAAAAGCACCGGATGTCACAAAAGAATTTACAGAAGTTTATGATGACGAAGATGCGCAGGAAGCAGATGTCGATGCAGCAATCAAGGCATTTACATCAAACAGTGCAATCAAATCTCTTACAACAGAGGTTAACATTGCAGGAGAAGACGAGGACGAAGAACTCGTAAATGTGAATGTAGCAACATTTGAAACAGCTTTGGAGCAGGAAGAACCGGACCCGGCTGACTATGGTGTATGGGTACCTGGTATTCCGGTATTAATCGGTAACGGACTGGATGCAATCGGCTGTGCTGACTGGCTTTCAGGATTAATCCTTGACGGTATTGTAGCCGGTGTCGGTGCGGTATTAGGTTTTGTACCACAGATGCTTGTATTATTTATTTTCCTTGCATTCTTGGAATCATGCGGCTATATGGCACGTGTTGCCTTTATTATGGATAGAATTTTCCGTAAGTTTGGTCTTTCAGGAAAGTCCTTCATTCCAATGTTAATCGGCAGCGGCTGCGGTGTTCCGGGTGTCATGGCTTCAAGAACTATTGAAAACGACAGAGACCGTAAGATGACCATTATGACAACAACATTTATTCCTTGCGGCGCAAAGCTTCCAATCATTGCTTTAATCGCAGGTGCGTTCTTTGACAATGCAGGCTGGGTAGCATGGAGCGCATACTTTGTAGGTATTGCCGCAATCATCTGCTCAGGTATCATTTTAAAGAAGACAAAGATGTTTGCAGGAGAACCGGCACCATTCGTTATGGAATTACCGGCATATCATATGCCGACTGTTGAAAATGTACTGCGCAGCATGTGGGAAAGAGGCTGGTCATTCATCAAGAAGGCAGGTACAATTATTCTTCTTTCAACAATCGTGTTATGGTTCTTAATGAACTTTGGATGGGCAGACGGCTCATTCGGTATGCTTGAAGCTGAACAGCTTGACAGCAGTATCCTTGCAGCAATCGGTAGTGTTATTGCACCAATCTTTGCACCACTTGGATGGGGCAACTGGAAGATGGCAGTAGCAGCTATTACAGGTCTGATTGCAAAGGAAAATGTAGTAGCAACATTTGGTATTCTCTTTGGTTTTGCAGAAGTTGCAGAAGACGGTGCAGAAATCTGGGGACAGCTCGGTGCAAGTATCGTACCGATTGCCGCTTACGGTTTCTTAGTATTCAATCTTCTTTGTGCTCCTTGCTTCGCAGCGATGGGTGCGATTAAGAGAGAAATGAACAACACAAAGTGGTTCTGGTTTGCAATCGGATATCAGACAGTTCTTGCATATATTGTAGCATTCTGTATCTATCAGATTGGTTCTGTATTTACGGGAAATATCCACGTAGTTGGATTGATTATCGCACTTCTTTTTGTAGCCGGTTTTATTTATCTGTTAGTAAGACCTTACAAGGAAAGCGATACATTAAAAGTCGATATGAAAAAGAAAGCATTTGCAAAATAATGTATGAATAGGGAAAAGGGTCTGTATCAACAATCTGCTGATGCAGACCCTTTTTGTCAAATGGAAAAATTTATATTTGTATTAGAAAGGATTGGTGTATTATGGGAACAGTTATTGTTGGAATCATTGTACTTGCAATCGCGGGCGGTGCGGCATACAGCCTGCATCGTGATAAGAAAAACGGAAAGTCGCAGTGCGGCGGGGATTGCAGCCGTTGTGGCGGACACTGTCATTAAACGAAAACTACAAAGAAAAGAGGCTTAGATGAAAAAAATAGTAAATGGAATCTGTATTTGTCTGGGATTTTTATCCTTTGCCATCGGCATTGTAGGCGCAGTACTCCCGGTACTGCCCACAACGCCGTTTTTAATTCTTTCGGCAGCGCTGTTTGCAAAAAGCTCTGAACGCTTTCACACATGGCTGCTGTCTACAAAGCTGTATCAGCGGTATATCAGCGATGCAGTCCACAAAAAACAAATGACAAAAAAAGCAAAAAGAAATATGCTTGTGACACTTGGCATTATATTTACCATTAGTATTATTTTTTCACCCGTATTTGCCAAAGTGATTATTCTGATTGTGGCAGCGGGACATTTTTATTACTTCCTGTGCCGTATTAAAACAGTAGAAGAACAGGAAAACATATATAATGAGTGCGAATAAAATAGATGTGGAAAAGAAGCGGGCAGAAGAAAAAAAGCTTTTGTCCGTTATGATAGGAATATACTGCCGCGGCAATCACGGCGGGAATAATGGGAATAAAAAAGAACTGTGCGATTCCTGTAAAAAATTACAGGAATATGCGCTTTTCAGGACAGAAAAATGCCCATTTATGGAAACAAAGACTTTTTGCAGTGCCTGTAAGGTTCACTGTTATGCAAAAGAACAGCGGGAACAGATTCGTGCAGTCATGCGTTATGCAGGACCGCGGATGATATTTTCTCACCCGGTACTTGCATTAAAGCACATACGGACGACCATAAAAGAAAAGAGGAAAAAGAAAAATGTTTCATAAACGGCTCATGCAGGAATTTCGTGATAACATGAAATACGTTGCGGGCATGGTTGCAACACAGTGGCTCATGCTGATTGCAAATGTATTTTTTATGTATACGCTTGCCGGGTTTATCAGCAGTGCGGCAGACGGCACGGCAAAGACAGCAGATTTGCAGAAGATTTTTATTGTGCTGGCATGTGTTATCGCAGTGCGTGCGGTAAGCACCTATGTCAACAGCAGACTTTCATTTGCGGCTTCCTGCAATGTAAAATCCAGAATCCGTAAAATGGTCTATGAAAAACTCATGCGTTTTTCGGGTTCATACAGAGAACATCTCTCCAGTGCGGAAGCGGTACAGATTAGTACGGAGGGCGTAGAACAGTTAGAGATTTATTTCGGGAAATATGTGCCGCAGTTTTTCTACAGTATGTTAGCGCCGCTGACACTTTTTGTCATTGTCGGCATGATGAACTGGACGGTTGCGGTGGTTTTATTAATCTGTGTACCGCTGATACCGGTATCCATTATTGCCGTGCAGAAATTTGCAAAGAAAATGCTGGCAAAATACTGGGGAACATACACAGAGCTTGGTGACTCCTTTTTGGAAAGCCTTCAGGGACTGACAACCTTAAAAATATACAGTGCCGATGAACGCTATGCGAAAAAAATGGATGAGGAAGCCGAAAAGTTCAGAAAAGTGACAATGCGTGTGCTGATTATGCAGTTGAATTCCATCAGTATCATGGATTTGGTGGCATACGGCGGTGCGGCACTCGGTATTGCACTCAGCCTTTTGAAATTAAAAAACGGTGCAGTTACACTGACGGAGTGTTTCTTTATCATTATGATTTCGGCAGAATTTTTCCTGCCGCTTCGTATGCTTGGTTCATTTTTCCATATTGCGATGAATGGCAATGCGGCGGCGGATAAGATTTTTAAACTACTCGATACCAAAGAACCGGAAGAAGGCAGTATTAAAGAAACACAAGGACAGACCATTTGTTTTGAAAATATCAGTTTTTCATATACACCGGAAAAACAGGTATTAAAGGAAGTCAGCTTTTCAACCAAAGAACGGGGGATAACGGCACTGGTCGGTACTTCCGGCTGTGGAAAAAGTACAATCACATCCCTGTTAATGAAGGAAAACAGGCCGCAGTCCGGCGTGATTACATTAGGCGGCGAAGTGTTGTCTGATTTTACGACAGAAGGACTGATGAAAAAGATTACAAGAATTACGCATGACAGCTATATTTTTAAAGGCACGGTGCGCGAAAATCTGGCAATGGGCTGTGAAACGGCTTCCGAACCGGAAATGCGGGAAGCACTCGGACAGGTCGACCTGCTTGGCTTTGTTGAAGAAAACGGCGGACTGGATATGGAAATTCTGGAAAAGGGTGCGAATCTTTCCGGCGGACAGAAACAGCGTCTGGCACTGGCCCGCGCCTTACTGCATGACAGTCCGGTTTACATTTTTGATGAAGCCACTTCCAACGTCGATGTGGAAAGCGAAAATAAAATCATGGAAATTGTACAGGATCTGGCACGTGAAAAGTCTGTTATTCTGATTTCACACAGACTGGCAAATGTGACCGCAGCAGATAAAATTTTATATATGGAACAGGGAAAAATCGCAGAAAGCGGAACCCACGAACAGCTTATGGCACAGAATAAAGCCTATGCGGCGCTGTTTAACAAACAGCAGGAATTAGAGCATTTCAGAGAGGAGGCGGTATAAATGAAATCAAGAAGCGGTATACAGGTAATGGCAGGACTGATTGGCATGATCCGTCCCCTGCTTTCTAAAATGTGCCTCGCAGTATTAATGGGCTGTGTGGGCAATCTGATGGCGACATTTATCACCGTCTTAGGTGCATACGGACTGACAACCTTGCTTGGACTGACCGGCGGATTAAAGCTTTCGGTGATATTTACACTCCTTGCGGTATTTTCGGTACTGCGCGGTATCCTGCGGTATGCGGAGCAGGCAAGCAACCACTACATTGCATTTAAACTGCTTGCAGAAATCCGTCATCAGGTATTTGCGGCACTGCGAAAGCTCGCACCGGCAAAGTTAGACGGCAGTGACAAGGGAAATCTGATTTCCATTATCACAACCGATATCGAGTTACTTGAAGTATTTTATGCGCATACAATTTCTCCTATTGCGATAGCAATTATTACATCGCTGTTTATGAGCATTTTTATCGGACGGTTTGATGTGCGGCTCGGACTTCTTGCTTTTGTATTTTATGTTATCGTGGGTGCGGGTATCCCACTGGTAAACGGAAAACTCGGCAGTGCGCTGGGCGGACAGTACCGGAAGCAGTATGGCGGATTAAATACGGCGGTGCTTGACAATCTCTACGGCATGGAAGAAATTATCCAGTATCAGGCAAAGGAAAAACGTCTGAAAAATATTGAGGGCTACACCGATTCCCTTGAAAAGGTCAACAGCCGTTTAAAGAACAACGAAGCGGTACAGCGGATTGTAACCGATGCCGTGATTTTACTTGCGGGAGCGTCTATGCTTGCAGTCAGTATGAACCTTTACTGGGACGGAACAGTGTCCTTTAACGCGGTACTGATTTGTACGGTTGCAATGCTTGGTTCATTCGGACCGGTATCGGCATTATCCGCACTTTCAAACAATCTGACACAGACACTTGCAAGCGGAAACCGTGTATTAAATCTTTTAGAGGAAGAACCGGTCGTGGAAGATGTGACCGACGGTGCGGCTGCGGCAGACAGCGTGATTGCGGCAGAGCATCTTGACTTTACTTACAGCGAAACGGATGGCAGTACACGCCATGTCTTTTCGGATTTTTCAGCGGAATTTAAGCCGGACCGTATTTACGGTATTTTAGGAAAGAGCGGCTGTGGAAAGTCCACCCTGTTAAAGCTGATGATGCGTTTTTACGAAACGGACGGCGGTGCAATTACGTACGGCGGTAAAAATGTCAATGAAATCAATACGGAAGCACTGCGCAGACACATTTCCTATGTCACACAGGAAACTTTTTTATTTCAGGATACGATTGAAAATAATATCAAAGTGGCAAAGGCAGATGCGACAAGGGAGGAAGTGTGTGCGGCGGCGAAAAAGGCAGCGATTCACGAATTTATCGAATCCCTGCCAAACGGGTATGACACAAAGCTTTCAGAACTTGGCGATTCACTCTCCGGCGGGGAACGCCAGCGAATCGGCATTGCACGCGCGTTCTTACATGACTGTCCGGTCATCTTCTTAGACGAGCCAACCAGCAATATTGACAGTCTGAACGAAAGCATTATTTTAAAGAGTCTGTATACGGAAAAGCAGGGAAAGCAGATTCTTTTGGTGTCCCACAGAAAGTCAACCATGGCGATTGCCGATACGGTTATCGAAATGAATTGACAAAAGCGGAAAACTGTTATAGAATTTATCCTATCGGATTACTAGGATAAAGGAGAATAAACAGATGCTCACGCAATTTTCAAGAACAGAGCTTTTGCTTGGAAAAGAAGCAATGGAGCGGCTGGCACAGTCACGGGTTGCTGTGTTTGGTGTCGGAGGTGTAGGCGGTTATGTGGTCGAAGCACTTGTACGAAGTGGTGTCGGTGCATTTGACCTGATTGATGATGATAAAGTATGCCTGACGAATTTAAACAGACAGATTATAGCAACCAGAAAAACAGTCGGAAAATATAAGGCAGAAGTGATGGCAGAAAGAATCGCAGAGATTAATCCGCAGGCGGACGTAAGAATTCACAAGTGTTTTTTCCTGCCTGAAAATGCAGAGGAATTTCCGTTTGATGAATATGATTACATTGTCGATGCCGTGGATACGGTGACGGCAAAAATCGCGCTTGTAATGAAGGCACAGGAAATGCAAATTCCGATTATCAGCAGCATGGGTGCGGGCAACAAGTTAGACGGCAGCCAGTTTAAAGTGGCAGATATTTATAAGACAAAGGTCTGTCCGCTGGCAAAAGTCATGCGCCGCGAGTTAAAAAAGCGTGGTGTAAAAAAGCTTAAAGTTGTCTATTCAGAAGAAAAACCGACAAGGCCGATTGAAGATATGTCCATCAGCTGCCGTACAAACTGTATCTGCCCGCCGGGGGCAAAACATAAATGTACGGAGCGCAGGGACATTCCGGGAAGTGTAGCATTTGTTCCGTCCGTTGCGGGACTGATTATTGCAGGCGAAGTTGTCAAAGACCTGTGTGCAGGCAGTGACAGGACAACATTTTCCGGAAAATGGGAACGAACCGGTTTTACATAAGACATGCGGCAAAAAAAGTGCAGGAGAAATGCAGGAAAGAGAGGTGGCGCGATGAAGCAGATTTTATGTTTTGGAGATTCAAATACGTATGGACTGGTTCCGGCGACAACAGACCGCTACGGCTGGGGTGTGCGCTGGACAAGCATTATAAATGAAAAACTGGGATTGCAGGAATACCGTGTGATAGAGGAAGGACTTTGCGGCAGGACAACGGTATTTGACGACCCGTTCCGCGAAGGCAGACGGGGAACACAGTTGTTTCCGACACTGCTTGAAACCCATCGTCTGCTGGACTGCATTGTGATTATGCTCGGCACAAATGACTGCAAGACAGTTTACGGCGCATCTGCCGGTGTGATAGCAAAAGGTGTTGAAAAACTGATAGAGCAGGCACAGCGGTTTGCAAAAGATACGCCCATTTTACTGATTTCACCGATTCATCTGGGAGAGGGTGTCTGGGAAAAAGGCTTTGATACGGAGTTTAATGAAAATTCTGTTGCCGTCTCAAAGGGACTGGCAGAGGAGTATCGTAAAGTCAGTAAAAAATACGGGCTGGCATTTTTAAATGCCGCGGATTATGCACAGCCGGGAGCCGCCGACAGAGAGCATCTGGACGAGGAAGGACATCAGCGGCTTGCAGAGGCGGTACTGCACGAAATAAAGAACATTATTGATAAAAAAAATCAATAAAAGTTATTAACAACTAACACAAATAAGAGTATACTAACCCATAGAGGATTGAAAAAAATTATCAATAAGAGGGCTGGTATTTATGGAGAGTAATCAGAACAGTCTGGAACGCTATCAGCGGACACAGATGAGGAAAGAAAATATTATTGAAAAGCTGCGGGAGCGCGGCTGCCGGATTACAAAGCAGCGGCAGATTCTGCTGGATGTTATTTTAAAAGAGGAATGTTCCTGTTGTAAGGAGATTTATTACAAAGCAGCCCGGCGCGACAGTAAAATCGGAATGGCAACCGTTTACCGCATGATGAATATGCTTGAGGAAATCGGTGCTGTCAGTCGGCGCGGAACGTACAAGGTGTCGGGACTTCCGGCGCAGGACGGGGTATGTCTGGTGGAATTAGAAGATAACAGCACCATTACCGTGTCGATGGCAACGTGGAATCAGATTGTCCAGTGCGGGCTGGAAGCATGCGGCTATACACAGGGACAGAAGGTAAAATGTGTAGTAGCCGGTCAGCCGGGTGACAGAGAGGAAGAAAAAAGATGGGAACAATTATAATTATTGCAGTACTGGTGGTACTTGTTTTAGCGGAAGCTTTGCACACTTTAAGGGCGAAGGCGGCTGCTGTGGCGGTGGCGGCAGTGAGCCAAAGCAAAAAAAGAAAAAGCTGGCTGGTGAAGTCATTGCTACCAAGATTATCAGTATTGAAGGCATGCACTGTGAAAACTGTAAAAATACCGTAGAAAAGTATATTAATCAGATTGACGGTGCATCGGCACAGGTGAATTTGAAAAAGAATATTGCGGTTGTGCAGTTGGACAGACCGGTTGAGGATACAGATTTAAGAACTGCCGTAGCAAGAGCCGGATTTACAGTTGCCGGCATTGAGCAGATGGAGGCTTGATGAATGAGATAATGATAAGATTTCTCAATAAGGCAAAAAGTAGTGGAAATTTTATCTTAACGGCATTAAAATAGCTGATAAACAAAAAACGGCAAAAACAGGAGGATTTTATTATGTTAAAGAACTTCAAGAAAATTGACACAAAGCACACAGGATTATTTGCAGCAGGCGTATTATTCGGTACTGCGGGAATTAAGATTTTAGCAAGTGAAGATGCAAGAAAACTGTATGCAAACTGCACAGCAGCCGTACTTCGTGCCAAGGAATGTGTCATGAAGACTGCTACAAACATTCAGGAACACGCAGAGGACATCTATGCAGAAGCACAGCAGATTAACGAAGACAGAGCCGCAAAGGAAGCTGTTATTGATGACGAATCAGATTTCGTAGAGGACACAGAAGAAGCAGCAGAAGCCGAGGATGCAGAATAATTTTTAGAAGGCAATAAAAATGCCTGCGGAATGGAGAAAAGTATGAAGTTTGTCATCAAACATGAAATTCGCGGCAGACTGCATGTTCATCTGATACAAAACCGCATGACGTTTGAGGAAGCAGATACGCTGCAATACTATCTGAGTACAAACAAGTATATTACATCTGTAAAAGTATATCAGCGGACGTGTGATGTTGCGGTAACATATGTAGGCGACCGCGCGGAAATTATTAAGGCATTCCAGCGGTTTGCGTACAGTAAAGTCGATGTGCCGGACGTTTTTATACAGAATTCCGGCAGGGAACTCAATCAGGAATATTGGGACAAGCTTGTCAACAAAGTGGTACTCCGCTGCGGAAGCAAGCTGTTTTTACCGTATCCGGTGCGTGCAGTGGCTGCCACGATAAAGTCTGTCCGTTATATATGGGAAGGCATCAAGTGTCTGGCACACGGTAAAATCGAAGTGCCGGTACTGGACGGAACGGCAATCGGTGTGTCTATATTCCGCGGCGATTTCGACACAGCGGGTTCTGTGATGTTCCTGCTTGGAATCGGTGAGATTCTGGAAGAATGGACACATAAAAAGTCAGTGGGCGACCTTGCAAGAAGCATGTCTTTAAATATCGGCAAAGTATGGCTTGTCAGCGACGGACAGGAAGTTTTAGTACCGGCTGAAAATATTCAGGCAGGGGATAAAGTAGTTGTCCATATGGGCAATGTCATTCCATTTGACGGTATTGTAAGCAGTGGTGAAGCCATGGTCAATCAGGCGTCCCTTACAGGGGAATCCCTGCCGGTACGCAAGGCAGAACAGGCATCTGTTTATGCGGGAACGGTTGTTGAGGAAGGCGGGTTGACGATTCAGGTAAAACAGGTCAATGGTTCAAGCAAGTTTGAAAAGATTGTAACGATGATTGAAGAATCCGAGAAGTTAAAATCTTCACTCGAAAGCAAGGCAGAACACCTTGCCGACAGACTTGTGCCTTATACACTCGGCGGAACGGCACTGACCTATCTGTTTACAAGAAATGTGACAAAGGCGTTGTCTGTCTTAATGGTAGACTTTTCATGTGCGTTAAAGCTTGCTATGCCGATATCCGTATTGTCTGCAATCCGTGAGGCAAGTGTCTACGATATTACCGTTAAAGGCGGAAAATATCTGGAAGCAATGGCAGAAGCGGATACGATTGTCTTTGATAAGACCGGTACGCTCACCAAAGCACAGCCGACCGTTGTGGATGTAGTTTCTTTTAATGGAAAAACACCGGACGAGCTGCTCCGGATTGCGGCATGCCTTGAGGAGCATTTTCCGCATTCTATGGCAAAAGCAGTGGTTGATGCGGCACGTAAAAAGAATCTGGTACATGAAGAAATGCACTCTAAGGTGCAGTATATTGTCGCACACGGCATTTCTACAACCATTAATGATAAAAAGGCAGTGATCGGCAGCTATCACTTTGTTTTTGAAGATGAAAAGTGTATTATTCCGGCAGGAATGGAACAGCGCTTTGAAGAACTGCCGTCAGAATATTCACACCTCTATCTTGCGATTGAAAGCGTCTTAGAGGCTGTAATCTGCATTGAAGACCCACTGCGTGAAGAAGCCGCAGCCGTTGTCAATTCTTTGAAATGTGCAGGCATTTCAAAGGTTGTTATGATGACCGGTGACAGCGAGCGTACCGCAGGTTCGATTGCAAAGCGTGTCGGTGTGGATGAATATTATTCAGAAGTTCTGCCGGAGGATAAGGCTTCCTTTATTGAAAAGGAAAAGAAGGCAGGACGGAAGGTTGTCATGATTGGTGACGGTATCAACGATTCACCGGCATTGTCAGCAGCAGATGTAGGGATTGCAATCAGCGACGGTGCAGAGCTTGCAAGGGAGATTGCCGATGTAACGGTAGGTGCGGATAATCTGTATGAAATCGTGACATTAAAAGCAATCAGTAACGGACTGATGAAACGGATTCATAAGAACTACAGAACGATAGTAGGCTTTAATTCGGGTCTGATAGTGCTGGGTGTTGCAGGTGTGCTTGCGCCGACAACATCAGCAATGTTACATAATACATCAACGCTTTTAATCAGCTTAAAGAGCATGGAAAATGTGCTTTCATAAGAAAAAAGCGGTATTCCACCAGCATTTGGAATACCGCTTTTTTTGCGGTGCGCCTGCCTTGGCGCACCATTTATGGTAGCTGCACGTTATTATTGATAATCACACACATCAATCATCGATTCTAACAGTTCTTTTTCTTCAGGAATATGTTTTGTCATACGGGCGGCAGCTACGATTGGAAGCCATGAATGGACGTAGCGGCGGTCGGTATGGGTCTTTTTGCAGAAATCAACAAGATATTTTTCCGCAAAGCTTTCATCTACCAGCTTTAACATTAAATATGTGTTGGCAACATCGGCACTGGCATTGCCCTGTGTGGCATGAACCCAGTCAACGGCAGTGATAGCGGTAATCTTTCCGGCATCGTCCGTTTCAACAAGGATATTGTCCGGGCAGTAGTCGCCGTGGCAGAGCTTGTTGTGCTTTGGCAGCGATTCCAGCCGGGTAGACAGTTCATATTTAATATTGGAATCCAGTTCCAGTTCATTAATCTGGCGCACCAGCTTATCCTTTAACTTTAACAGCAGTGGGTTGGAGCGCTTATTAAAAGCAATCTGATAATCTACCATGGCATGCACGTAGCTGTCAATATTTTCAGGGTGTTCCTTGATTAATTGTGTCAGCGTTACCCCTTTTGCATATTCACTGGTGATAACCCACTGACCGTCTTCTACGGAAACGCTTAAAATCTTTGGAATATCCAGCCCAGTGTCTTCAACACGGGCTGTATTTAACGCTTCATACAAAACATCGGTTTTGCTGTAGTCCGGGGCAAAAACCTTGCGGACTGTATTGCCGTCTTTGTAAACGGCTTTGGTATCTTTTTTAGAAATGCAGTTGTTCATATTCATATCCTTTCTGCCATACCGGCAAATATCATAATGTCACAAATCACAAATCAGCAGCAGATTTATTTACCGTAGTAAGCTTTTAAATACATTTCCTTGATTTCTTTCATTAATGGATAACGAGGATTTGCTCCTGTACACTGGTCATCAAAGGCCTGTTCTACCATGTCATCTAATGTATCTAAGAAATATTTTTCATCTACGCCGTAATCTTTAATTGTCTTTTTAATACCGACCTTTGCTTTTAATTCTTCGATAGCGGCAAGGAAGTTTTCAAATTTTTCATCGTCATTCTTGCCCTGAATACCAAGGAAGTTTGCACATTCTAAGTAACGCTCCTTGCAGTGCGGATATGCATACTGTGAAAATGTACCCATTTTTGCCGGTACTTCTGCGGCATTAAAACGCATGACATCAGTAATTAAAATGGCATTGGCAATACCGTGCGGCAGGTGGTGGAAAGCACCCAGTTTATGTGCCATAGAGTGGCATACCCCTAAAAATGCATTGGCAAATGCCATACCAGCCATCGTAGATGCGGTTGCCATCTGTTCACGGGCTTTGGCATCATGCGGACCGTTTTCATAAGCCGCAGGCAGATAAGTGAAAATATTTTTCATTGCCTTTAAAGCAAGACCGTCTGTGTAGTCGGTTGCCATGATAGAAGCGTAAGCTTCCAGTGCATGTGTTAAGGCATCAATACCGGAAGCGGCAGTTAAGCCCTTCGGCTGATCCATCATCATGTCGGCATCAATAATTGCCATTTTAGGAAGCAGCTCGTAGTCTGCAAGCGGATATTTGATACCGGAATCCTGGTCTGTAATAACGGCAAACGGTGTTACCTCGGAACCTGTACCGGAAGATGTTGGAACAGCTACAAAGTAAGCTTTCTTACCCATATGCGGGAATGTGAAGATTCTCTTACGGATATCCATAAAGTCCATAGCCATATCATCAAAGTTGGCGTCCGGATTT
>OGNL01000332.1_pt1 | contig 21762 bp, 21 predicted proteins | sample 1573471 | NCBI WGS metagenome assembly OGNL01 (sample SAMEA2582001, study PRJEB24529) | metagenome | biome: Human gut stool | place: China | collected 2011 | reverse complement strand
AAATATACAAGAAGGGCGTTCTCTTTTTTGTGGAGACTATGAATTATTCAGGCTAGAAATCAAGATTGCTAAATATAAAATTTCAAGCCATGCATCGACAGACGGTTCAACGAGCCAAAGCTGCATCAAGCACCGTAGCAATGTCCTTATCGGACGGACGAACCGCATCAGCCGAGAGGATTCGTCCATCGGCGCCCACAATAACAAAACGCGGGATGGAATTAATGCTCATGTCTTCAAGGAATTTACTTCCGCTGTTTTTGTCGAAAATATAGTTGGGCCAAGTAGGTTGATCTTTGTCTATCTTTTTTTCCCAAGCTTTCCGGTCATCATCTTGTGAAATACTGACAAAAACTATGCGCTCATTTTCTTTATATTGTTCCCATACTTTCTCAAAATAAGGTATTTCATGGCAACAAGGAGCACACCACGTAGCCCAAAAATCAATATAAGCCACCTTTCCACGGATGACATCGGCCAAAGTGGTACGGTTGCCATCACGTGCAATCAATGTAGGATTTCCTGGCAAAAGATCTCCATCTTTAATGCGTTTGGCACGTTCGGCCAGTACCTTTTCAATATTTTCCTCTATGCGCGGTACCTTGGCCAGTTGGGGGGCAATGGCTGCCCGGAATTCATGAATGGCACTATCAGACGGTTGATACATGAGAAACATATTGCACAACGTGTTAATAAGGCTTTTCTTGTTACCTTCATTGGTCAACACACTGTCCACTCTCTTTATCTGACGTGCAAAGAAATCTTCCAAATCAATGCGTCCACCGGTATTTACACCCAAATCGGCAGCGTTATACCAATAGTTGAGCAACCCGCTCAGGCGGGTGATGTCGGCATTCGGATCGATGGTGGCAATAATTGAATCACTTTGCAGCTTATTGTCAGTCTGATTCATCATGCGCTCCAAGGCCAGATTCTGAAGGAGATAATATTTATATGTAGCATCAGCCAACTGTTGATATCTAGCACGAACTTCACTATCAATCACTCCATCCAAAGCCTTTTCTACGGTTTCTCGGCTTTTTTCCAGACGTGTATTCCATTCAGCGGAATCGAAAGGATGGTCGGGTGTAGGCTTGAAGGCCCAAGGAGAAAAGGTGTGATATAGGGTATTAAGAAAAGTACAGCGGTCAGCATTATCACCCTTGAAAGTGACATTCTCCCCATCAATAACAATATGAGTAGAACAGCCTTCTTTTACATAAGCACCATAAATATCTTGCCCTACATAAATATAAAGATCGGCCTCATCGCCTTCCAACTTAGGATTGTAGATAAAAGAACCAGTTGAATCTGTAATCAATTCTTCCACATAGTTATCTCCCAGATAGTCGTAAACGAAAGCAATTTTGGTGGGTTCAGTCACGTTCAGGATTCCTTCCAGCAAGGGTGAATCAGCCTTGCGGGTACAACTTTGTCCAAGTATCGCTGTCAATGCCAGCAGGAACGCCTGTTTCAGGTAATGAGTAATAGCTTTGTTCATGTGTCAAAATTTTAATTGTTTTCTATCATTTCCACAACAAAACAACAGAAAAACAGCACAAATTCAAAGCCTTATATTTTCGTAATTCATCAATTTGACGGATGAAGAAAAAGAATACTACATTCCCTTCAGTTGTGAACGGTAACAGGCTGGCGTCATGCCGGTGCCAGACTGGAAGCAAGCATAAAATGTTGAAAGCGAACTGAACCCGACCTCAGCAGCTATCTGCTTCAACGGTTTGTTAGCTGCTAAATCTGAAATTTCAACAATGGCTTGACGAATACGATATTCATTGACCAACTGTGTGAAACTTTTCCCAGTAGTCTCATTAATCGCTTTTGACAGATAAGTACGGTTCGTACCCAAACGGTCTGCCATGGAACTGACAGTAAGCGAGGGGTCTGTAAACAGCTGTTCTTCTATCATCAACGTTGTGAAACGCGCCATCAGGTCATTCAGTTTATTTGTGAGGGCAACCGAAGCCTGCCCACCCTGCCGCATCTTCTCCATTTGCGCCAGCAACATTTTTTCCCGGTGCAGACATTCCCGGTTTTGTGATACAATGGCATTGTACAACCGAATTTTCTTCCGGTAGAAAAAGCAAATCAGACCCAATGCCACGAACACCGCCACCAGTATACCGCTCAAAACAGCAGTACGGTAACGATTGTTCAAAATAACCAATTGCTGTTCGCTGATTTGCTGCTCACGTGAGTAAATATCATGCTTAATGCGCGCTTCCTGGGTGGCCCGTTCACGCACCTCATCAAACAGACGGTCTTGGTAACCCATGTATTCCAACGTGCATTCCAGAGCCTTTCCTGTCTGCCCATCCTCACGATAACACAAAGCCAGTTCTTTCAGCAAGCGTCTCTTATGAATGGGCATACTGCTGTCATCCACATGACCAAGCGCATATTCCAAAACCTCGATAGCATTTTTCACTCGGTTGTCTGCACGCAACAGACGGGCGTATTCCAGATAAACTATCGTAATAGTAGAAGCCGACGCGGTGGGAAAGTTCTCCATCGCCTGTGCATAAAGTTCGTAGGCCTTATCTGTTTCTCCACACTTAGCGTGCAACATAGCTTGCAACAGACATATATCCGACTTAGTTCCGAACCCCTGAGTGGTATGCATCTGGCAAACAGCCTCAATAGCCATACGAGCCGGACGTAAACTGTCAGAGGCCAAATAGTACAGAGCCGTATTCATTGTCCCATAAAAAAGAGGAATAGGTTCTTTGATCTTATGAGCAATGTCTACAGCCTCTTCGGCATACACAAGTCCGGAAAAATCGTTACGCATGAAGTAAGCTCCCGATATGTTGGACAATATCATAGCATACTGCCGGCGATTATCTGTGTACTTGGCCTCCTCCAAAGCCTGAAAGTAATAAGAGATAGCTGTATATACGTCATCATAGGCAAACATGGCATAGTTGCCGAACCCATTCAATACCAGCATCAATACTTCATGATTATGGTGCTGTGTTGCCAAAGCCCGTGCTGTCTCCAGGTGTGTATAACCTTCAGTACTCCACTTTGATTCCGTATTGGCCAATCCCAATATCAGATGGCCATACAATTGTCCGTAAGCACGGTCGTTCTGAAGTTCCCCCAATTCCAGCAAGCGTTGGCCATATTTTCGAGCCAGAGCAGTATTACCTTGGTATAGATAATGAAAAGCCGCTTCACGCAGCTTCCCCTTATCAGCAGGCAGCGGTTCGGTATCTCGCACCGAAAGAGTATCTGCAATAGCGGACAAGGATAAAATCCACAACAAGAATATCAAGATGAAGCGTATCGGCATAGTAAAACAGTAAAAAAAAGTTTTTTCAAAACAAAGTAAAGCAAATTATCTGAAACAGCCAACTTTTGATGACAGTTCCATCTATTCCACGCACGGCTCTTTCATTTGTATCCACAATTATCGGATAAAGATTTCCCCGCATTTTCCTTTCCTTCTTTAGCAAGTAATACAAACTGTAATTGGTCTTATTTTTTCTTTTTCTTTCTTTTTCTTGATAAAAAGCGAGGAAAAATACAGAAAAATACGTTATATTTACCACTGAGAATAAAATAACAGGTAACTAAAAAACAAAACTATGACACTAAAACACTCGCTTTCTTTCATATTTTGCCTGGCTTTTACCACCATCGCAGCTTGGGCGCAGAGTAACAAGTTTTCAAACTCCATCTTCCGCTTTGCCACTCGTGCCGAAGGACAAATGCTGATTACGGAACTGGATGACTATACCCGCAACTGGAACCAGTTTGACATTGACGTACGTCTTCAAAAACCGCAAGGACGCAAATCACAGCTGTTGCAGTTTGCCATGGAACAGACACTCAACTGGAGTGACACTGAAAAAGAGCGTATCAGCAAGGCAATGAAAAGCCTGGATGCAGAAATCAAGAAACAAAGTTACAACCTCGATTTCCCGAAAGAAATCATCTTTGTAAAAACTACCCAGAAAGAAGAAGGTAATGCAGAGGCCTACACCCGCGTAAACTGGATTGCCATCGGTGAGCATGCGTTGAAGGAAGCTTCGGATGCAGATTTGAAATACCTTGTAGCCCATGAGTTGTTTCACCTGCTGACACGACAGAATTCCAACTTCAAGAAAGACATTTACAAGGTCATCGGATTCACGGTGATTGAAAAAGAAATTATCTTCCCGTCCGATTTGGCAGAAATTCGTATTTCCAATCCAGACCTCAGCCGATATGACAGTTACGGCACGTTTACCATCGGCGGACAGAAGCAATACTGCACCATGGTGATTTATACCGACAGACCTTATGACGGAAAAACGCTCTTCGACTACCTGAAAGTGGGACTTGTACCTTTGAACGGTGATTTTGTTCCTATTCAGAAGGCTGGAAAGACAATCATTTATGCACTGGATGAAGCGGAAGATTTCTACACACAAGTAGGAAAGAACACCAACTATCTCATTCATCCGGAAGAAATCATGGCAGACAACTTTGCCTTCACGCTGACTGGCAAGAAGGACCTTGCTAATCCGGAAATAATCCAGAATGTACAAAAAGTGCTGAAGGCCAAAAACCGATAAACAATCCACTTTTTTTATGACTTATGAGATTATCTTTTCCGGTAATCCTTCTCGATGGCTAAGGTTATCCAGTTGGCTAAGGCCTGACGATTGTCGGCAATGACCAGACGTTTCTGATCCTGCGCATTCTGGATATTTCCTACTTCCAGGAAAACAGCTACCGGAGTCGTGTTGCGAAGTACGAACAGGTTACGTTCGCTCACCGTACCATCGAATCCGCGGTTGGGCTGATGACGGTCATACTTGGAACGGAAAGTCCGCTGTATTTCCCTCGCCAGTCGTTTTCCTTTTGAACTGCCCGGTGCATGATAGAAATACACGTCAGTCTGGTTGTTCCGGGCTCGACTGTCTACATGGATAAACACGGCACGCTTGTAGCTGCTCTTATCCTTCCGGTACAAGCGGTTCACCGCATCACAGCGCTGTTGCAGACGGGCTACCTGATTCAACGGAATGGCTTTTCCCATGCAAGTTTCCCGCTTGCTGTTATTCAGTATAGCCTGGTCACGAATCCCATCCTTTGCATCCTGAATGATAAAATGCACTTTGGCTCCACGTTTCATCAACTCGCGCCCCAAGCGGAGAATGATGTCGTAAGCATACTCATCTTCATGCAACTCTTTTCCGCGGTATTTGCCAATGCAGCCAGGATCCGGTCCCCCATGTCCGCTGACAAGATAGAAAGTGGCTCCTTTCAAAGAGCTGGAAGTTACCGCATACGACGCATATTTCTTTCCAAACAGCGGTTCATAATGTCCCTTCTTTTTTCCCGTCATTCCCGAAGGAAAGCACAGCAAGCCACACAAAATCAAACATAAGAACTTCTTCATCACTTCAGCAGTTCATCTATTTTCTTACAAAGAGAAGCAAACTCCTCTTCATTATACAAGCGGGTCATCATCACGATTTTACCCTCCTTATCTATCAGCACGTTACGGGTGATTCCGGCATTGCGTTCCGCATATTTGGCAAAAATATCTGCTCCCGGATCAAGTCCTAACGGATAAGTCACTCCTGTCTGCTTGGCAAAGGCTTTCACTCGTTCCAGCGGCTCGTCACGGTCAATTCCATAAAGCGCAAAGGAAGCATTGTCCTTATGTTTCTGCCAGATGTCTTTTTCAATAAAAGGCATTTCCTTACGGCAGACTCCACACCAGCTTGCGGTAAACTGCAACATGACTACCTTTCCCTTAAGTTCTGACAATTTCACCTTGCGTCCGTCCGTCAGCTTCATTTCAAAGTCGGGAGCCGTATCGCCTACCTTGACAATATATCCGGCTGCATCAGGAACCGGCTGAGAGGCTGTAAGTGGTGCATGGCCGCCTAAAAGCCCCATCAATGTCAATGCAAAAATAAGCTTCTTCATACTCATTCTAAATTATATTTCGGCTCAAAGATAGTACAAAAAATTAAAATACAGACACATTCGGCAAGAAACCTGCCTGCAAAAAGAATATCAGAAAGTGCGAAAAGGGCCGAAAGAAAATGCTTTTTATTACTTTTCGGTATGTTTATACAGAAACTTTATTAACTTTGCGAATTATGAAGAACAAAGCGTACACCCTTACACTTTTATTGTAAATCAAAGCTAAAGAGAAGAACTATGGATTGCACTAACATCATCGGAGAAAAAATAAAATCGCTCCGAACCAATCAAGAAATAAGTATACAGGAACTGGCAGAACGCGCAGGACTGACCGTGGAACAGGTAAGCCGCATTGAGGAAAACATCGACATTCCCTCGCTGGCTCCGCTGATTAAAATAGCACGTGCATTGGGAGTACGTCTGGGTACTTTCCTGGACGACCAGACCAGTGAAGCAGGACCGGTTATCTGCCGCAAAGGTGAGGCGGACGATACCATCGGATTTTCAAACAACGCTACGCATGCCCGCCAGCACATGCATTATCATTCATTGTCAAAAAGCAAGGTGGACCGTCACATGGAACCGTTCATCATCGACATCGACGCCAACGACGAAAAAGACTTCTTTCTGTCGGCACATGAAGGAGAAGAGTTTATCATGGTACTGAAAGGAGAACTGGAAATCAGTTATGGGAAAAGCAACTATCGCCTGAAAGAAGGAGATACCATTTATTATGATTCCATCGTACCGCATCATGTACACACCGCCGAAGGACAGGCTGCACAAATTCTGGCCGTAGTCTACACCCCAGTATAAGTCTCACACAAATCATCAACGACATGTTACAACTTTCTGAAAGAACATTAGGCGACTGGCTGGAGCATTGGGCAGAAGTGACTCCGGACAAAGAATACATTGTATATTCCGACCGCAACCTGCGTTTTACCTGGAAGCAGTTTAACGAGCGTGTGGACCACATGGCCAAAGGTTTGCTGGCCATCGGCGTGAAAAAAGATACTCACGTGGGCATCTGGGCCCGCAATGTGCCCGACTGGCTGACATTTCTGTATGCCTGCGCCAAAATAGGTGCCGTGGCCGTTACGGTCAACACGAACTACAAGCAGGCGGAACTGGAGTACCTCTGCGAAAACTCCGACATGCATACTCTGTGTATCGTAGACGGAGAAAAGGACAGCAACTTCGTGGAAATGACCTACACCATGCTGCCCGAACTGAAGCTCTTCGAACGGGGGCACATGAAGAGCAAGCGTTTCCCTCACATGCGTAATGTGGTATACATCGGTCAGGAGAAATACCGGGGTATGTATAACACAGCAGAGATTCTGCTGTTAGGAAGCAACATTGATGATGAGGAACTGATTAACGCAAAAAAACTGGTAAGCTGCCACGATACGGTGAACATGCAGTATACCTCCGGTACTACGGGATTCCCCAAAGGGGTTATGCTTACTCATTACAATATTGCCAACAACGGATTTCTAACCGGTGAGCACATGAAGTTCACGGCCGATGATAAGTTGTGTGTATGCGTTCCGCTTTTCCATTGCTTCGGTGTGGTACTGGCCACCATGAACTGCCTGACGCATGGCTGCACACAGGTCATGATAGAGCGCTTCGACCCGTTGCTCGTACTGGCCTCCATACACAAGGAACGCTGTACGGCTCTCTACGGCGTACCGACCATGTTCATTGCCGAACTGCATCACTCCATGTTCCCCATGTTCGACTTGTCAAGCCTGCGCACGGGTATCATGGCCGGCTCTCTCTGTCCTGTGGAACTGATGAAACAGGTAGAAGAAAAAATGTTTATGCGCGTTACCAGCGTATATGGACTGACAGAGGCTTCACCGGGTATGACCCACAGCCGCATTGACGACGATCCGGAAGTACGTTACACCACCGTAGGCCATGACTTTGAGTTCACGGAAGTGAAAGTAATCGACCCGAATACCGGAGAAGAATGTCCGGTGGGCGTACAGGGCGAAATGTGCAACCGGGGTTACAACACCATGAAAGGTTACTACAAAAATCCGGAAGCTACAGCTGAAGTAATCGACGCCAACGGATTCCTGCATTCCGGTGACTTGGGAGTAAAAGATGAAAACGGAAACTATCGCATTACGGGTCGCATCAAGGACATGATTATCCGCGGAGGAGAAAATATTTACCCGCGCGAAATCGAAGAATTCCTCTACAAGATGCCGGGCATCAAGGATGTACAGGTGACCGGAGTGCCTTCCCAAAAATACGGTGAGGCAGTGGGAGCTTTCATCATCCTGCACGAAGGATACACCATGAACGAATTTGATGTACGTGAGTTTTGCCAGGGAAAAATAGCCCGCTACAAGACCCCCAAATACATTTTCTTTGTAAAGGAATTCCCCATGACAGGAAGCGGAAAAATCCAGAAATTCAAACTGAAAGATTTGAGTTTGAAACTGTGTGCCGAACAAGGCATCGAAATTATATAAAAAACGGCCCGGAATCCTTCTTTCTCAAGAATAGATTCCGGGCCGGAATTTTATCGACAAATTGCTTGCTTTATTTCTTTACAATCTTCACCAGCAATGTCTTGCTGTCTAAGTTGCCTTTAGTATCGTATGCTTCCGATTTCACCAGTCCCACTCCTTTGGCATACCATTCGGTCACGCGCAGTGTAGTGGTTTTCAGCACAATCTTTGTACGCTGCAGGTAAGAAATCTTCACACAGTCAAACTTTCCGGCTGTAGTGCTGATGGTTTCATTTCCCATGTAAGCTGCACCAGACACATTCACTTCATTCTTCAACATATTGCGAACTACCTGATAAGAGCGGTCTGGAATGCTCTCACCACCTTTGGCACCGTCTTTGATAGTAAATGAATTGTCGCCTTTAAACTTGAGTTTCTCCAGCAAACCTAAACGAGCAGCCTCGTTGTATTTAGCAGGGTCGGAATCAGAATCTACATACGGACCGTACATCAAATCTTCCGTACATACCGTATTGGCTCCATCATAGCTCCAGTTGAACAAGGTATAGCTGGTATTGTTCTTTGCCTTTGTAGTGACAATCTTATCATAGTAGGCAGCCTGAAGCTTTCCGTCCACCTTCTCTACCTTACTTACGGTCATGGTTTCATCCGATGTACTCTGACCGATTTCATCGTAATTCACATAGTGCAGTTCTGTACCCTCTGTCGTGCAGAAATATTGTGCCTGCATGGAATGGCAAGCCAAAACCGCTGCCACCAAAAACATTAGCCTCTTCATAGTTTCATCTTTTAAAGTAAAATACGGTGCAAACATACAAATTTCTTTCTTTTTCTGCCTATCTTTGCCACAGAAAAAACATTAAATCAGTTTATCATGGGATTATTATCATCTTTATTCGGAAAAAGTAAATCCGATGCAAACGAACAAGAGAAACAAGACAAGAAGAATTTCGACATCCTGAAATATGACGGCATCCGTGCCCGCAACATGGGTAAACTACCCTACGCCATCAAATGTTTTGAAGAAGCAGTGGCACTTCAAGAAGAAAAGGAAACGCTGGGTTTACTGGCCAGTGCATATCTTCAGGCCAACCGCACGGAGGATGCACGTATCACCCTTGACCGGCTGATTGCAAAAGATGAGACAAACGTACAGGCCTTGCTGTCTTTGGCTAGTGTATGCTATATACAAGAAGACTATGAAGGGATGGATAAGGCCTGCCAGAAAGCCATAGCTTTGGATGAGAAGAACGCTCAGGCTTACTACTTAGCCGCTCGTGCAGCACGAGGTTTGAAAAATGACTTGCAAGCCATTGTCATGCTGACCAAAGCCATCGTACAAAACGAGAGTTTCACAGAAGCCTATCTTCTGCGTGCTGAAGTGTTGTGGGAAATGCGCCAGGCGAAAGATGCGCTCAACGACCTGGAGCAGGTACTGAAACTTAATCCGGAAGAAGAGGAAGCGCTTCTCCTGAAAGCTACCATCCATATCGGTATGGGAGAAAATCAGGAAGGAGAAGCATGCGTGGAACAGGTTATAGCTTTGAACCCATTCAACGTGAAAGCGTATTTGCTGAAAGGTAGCTTGCTGATAGAGGAAAAACAACTGGACAAGGCACTTGAGAATTATCAGGAAGCTATTGAACTGATTCCGCAGGAAGCGCAGCTGTACCAGGAAAGAGGACGCGTTCACCTGCTGATGGGCGACAAGGCCGGTGCGGCAGAGGACCTGAAAAAGGCCATCGAGCTGGCTCCTGAAAAAGAAAACCTGATTTCCGGCAATTTCAATAACTTTGAAAAGAGTAATCTGCAAACCGGAATCTACTAAACGATACTCTTCATAAAGAACGGGTGCGGAACATTCATTCGTGAAATTCCGCACCCGTTCTTTTTATAATAATAGATGTATTAAAGAGCTTCGTAAGCTGCTTTCAACTGCTGCAAGGCTTTTTCAAGTGTCACACGCGGACAGCCTACATTCATTCGCATAAAGCCTGCTCCTTCCTTACCAAACATCTCTCCATCGTTCAGCGCCAATCCGGCCTTGTCTACAAAGAAAGCATTCAATGCCTCATGCGACAATCCCAGTTCGCGACAATCCAGCCAAATCAGGTAAGAAGCCTGCGGACGCATCACCTTAATCTTAGGAGTATACGCTTTCGTATAGGCATCTGCATAGTCAATATTTCCCTGAATATAAGCCAAACACTGTTGCAGCCACTCTTCTCCTTCAGTATAAGCGGCAGTTACGGCAGGCCATGCAAACACATGTCCCGCATTCAGCTCTCCGGCATCCAGATAAGTCACGAAGCGTGAACGAAGTCCTTCATTGTAAATAATGGTATGCGAAGCAGCTACTCCCGGCATATTGAAAGTCTTGCTGGGCGCCATGAAAGTAACGGAGTTGTTGCGGGCTTTTTCTGACACCATGGCAAAAGGCAGATGCTGATAAGGAGGTAAAGTCAGGTCGGCATGAATTTCATCCGAAAAGACAATCACATTGTCATCGGCACAGATTTCGGCCAGCTCCTGCAATTCTTCTTTCTTCCAAACCACTCCTCCCGGGTTGTGAGGATTACACAGAATCAGTACCCGTACTCCCTTTATGGAACGGCGAATCAAATCCAAATCCATGCGATAATGTCCGTCCACTTCCTTCAACGGGCATTCCACCAAGCGACGGTTGTTACGTGTCACCAGCCAGGCAAAAGGATGGTACACCGGAGGCATAATCATAATCTTGTCGCCCGGATTCGTGAAACAGTTGATAGCCATGCCCAGACCCGGTACAATGCCTGGTACAAAATTGATTTCTTCCTTCTCTACCGACATGCCATAACGCTTCTTTACCCATCCGATAATAGACTGATAGTAATCGTCTGAACGGAAGGTATATCCCAACACCGGATGTTCGCAACGCTTGCGAATGGCTTCTAAGATAAACGGAGGTGTGGCAAAATCCATATCGGCCACCCACATCGGAATCAAATCAGACTTTCCCCATACGTTTACCATACCGTCTACTTTCTCGCAACATGTGCCGCGACGGTCAATCACTTCATCAAAATTATAGTTCATGTTCTTATTTGTTTTGGCTGTTTTACAAATGAAATATCTCTGTACAACAAAGGTAAGAAAATACATTCATATCCGCCATTCTGAGGCTATTTTTTAAAAATAAGAAGAAAAAGTTTGTCGGAACATTTGTTTTTTAAAGAAAAGTATTACATTTGCAGCAGAAATAACAACAAAATAACAAACAAATGAGAACATTTGCATCATACTTCTTCTTTTACTTTTATTTCTTTTACTTTAGCAATGAAGTGAAGCGGGAGTTTGCATGCATACGGTAATAAAGAAAACAAGAATGAAATGACAATACAAAGTCCCGCTTCGATGGAGCGGGACTTTTTTTTATAGTTATACAAAAGATGAAGAAGATAGCCATACAAGGAGTTCCGGGCTCGTATCACGACATTGCAGCCCATAAATTTTTCAAGAATGAGGAAATCGAACTGATCTGCTGCAACACATTCGAAGAGGTGTTCGATACCCTGAAAAAAGACAGCAGCATCATCGGAATGATTGCTATTGAGAATACGATTGCCGGAAGTCTCCTTCACAATTACGAATTGCTCAGAGACAGTGGAGCTACGATTATTGGAGAACACAAATTACGAATCAGCCACAGCATCATGTGTCTGCCCGGAGAAGACTGGAGTACACTGACAGAAGTAAACTCTCATCCGGTAGCTCTGGCACAATGCCGGGATTTCCTGCAACACCATCCACAACTGAAGGTGGTAGAAACGGAAGATACCGCAGGCAGCGCACGCGACATCAAGAAAAAAGGGTTGAAAGGACATGCTGCCATCTGCTCCAAATATGCAGCCGAGCTTTACGACATGAAAATCCTGCAGGAAGGCATTGAAACCAACAAGCATAATTTCACCCGCTTTCTGGTAATATGCGATCCCTGGATGGCCGACGAATTGAAAGACCGTTCCAAAATCAACAAGGCCAACATTGTTTTCTCCCTGCCTCATAATGAAGGAAGCTTGTCACAAGTGTTGTCCATCTTTTCGTTCTATCACATTAACTTGACCAAAATACAGTCATTGCCCATCATCGGGCGGGAATGGGAATACCTGTTCTACGTAGACGTGATGTTCAACGACTATTTGAGATACAAACAATCCATTGATGCAGTAATGCCATTAACCAAAGCACTTAAAATTTTAGGAGAATATGCAGAAGGAGAATCAACCTTATAAGATAGAGCCGGCCAGCCGACTGAGCCACGTCAGCGAATACTACTTCAGCCGGAAACTGAAAGAAGTGGCACGGATGAATGCCGAAGGAAAGAATGTCATCAGCTTAGGAGTCGGAAGTCCGGACATGCCGCCTTCAGAAGAGACTATCAACGTGTTGTGTGAAAATGCTCGTAAACCGGATGCACACGGCTACCAGCCTACAGTGGGAATACCGGAACTGCGCAAGGCCATGGCCGACTGGTATAAAAGATGGTATGATGTAGACCTGGACCCGGCTACGGAAATCCAGCCGCTTATCGGTTCGAAGGAAGGTATCCTTCACGTCACACTGGCACTGGTGAACCCCGGCGACCAGGTGCTGGTTCCAAACCCCGGATACCCTACTTACACTTCACTGAACAAGATTTTGGGAAGTGAAATCGTGAACTACAACCTGCGGGAAGACAATCACTGGCAACCGGATTTCGAAGAACTGGAAAAGATGGATTTAAGTCGGGTAAAAATCATGTGGACCAACTATCCCAACATGCCGACCGGCGCCAATGCCACCATGGAACTTTACGAGAAGCTGGTGGATTTTGCACGCCGTCACCAGATTGTCATCGTCAACGACAACCCGTACAGTTTCATACTGAACCGCAAGCCCATCAGTATCCTGAACGTGCCGGGAGCCAAAGAATGCTGTATCGAGTTCAACTCCATGAGCAAGAGCCACAACATGCCGGGATGGCGCGTGGGTATGCTGGCAACCAATGCTACTTTCGTACAGTGGATTCTGAAAATCAAGAGTAACATTGATTCTGGTACTTTCCGCCCCTTGCAGCTGGCAGCCGCACAAGCTTACCACAACAGCGCAGAATGGCATGAAGAAGCCAATATTCAGACTTACGCACGTCGCCGGAAACTGGCTGAAGAAATCATGCATACCTTGGGATGCACCTTCGACCCGGAACAAGTAGGTATGTTCTTGTGGGGACGCATTCCAGACCACTATGCCGACGTGGAAGAGCTGACCGAGAAAGTATTGCACGAAGCCCGCGTGTTCATCACTCCGGGATTCATTTTCGGCAGCAACGGAAAACGGTATATCCGCATTTCACTCTGTGCCAAAGAGCCTCAACTGGAAGAGGCGTTAAAACGAATCCAGGCCATCATGAATAAATAACATTACAAAAAATCAAATACCACTATGGAACAGTTAGATTTACTCCCTATTGAACTGGAAGGTGTTTCTCAGGAACGCCCGTTGATTATTGCAGGCCCTTGCAGTGCCGAAACAGAAGAACAAGTTATGACTACAGCCAAGTCACTGTCTGACAAAGGTATCAAAATATTCCGTGCCGGAATTTGGAAACCTCGTACTAAACCGGGAGGTTTCGAAGGTATCGGTGTGGAAGGACTTTCCTGGCTGAAAGAAGTGAAGAAGGAAACCGGCATGTACGTAGCCACGGAAGTAGCTACCGCCAAGCATGTGTACGAATGCCTGAAAGCTGATGTTGACATCGTATGGATTGGTGCCCGTACTACTGCCAACCCGTTTGCCGTACAGGAAATTGCCGATGCACTGAAAGGCGTAGACATTCCCGTCTATGTAAAGAACCCGGTAAACCCTGATTTGGAATTATGGATCGGTGCATTGGAACGCATCAACAATGCCGGACTGAAACGTATCGGTGCCATTCATCGCGGATTCTCTTCATACGACAAGAAAATATACCGCAACCTGCCGCAGTGGCACATTCCTATCGAACTGCACCGCCGTATCCCGAACCTGCCTATTATCTGCGACCCGAGCCATATCGGCGGAAAGCGTGAATTGATTGCTCCGCTGTGCCAGCAGGCCATGGACTTAGGCTTCGACGGACTCATTATCGAATCACACTGTAATCCGGAATGTGCATGGAGCGATGCCGCACAGCAGGTTACTCCCGATATTCTTGACTACATCCTGAATCTGCTCGTTATCCGTTCTGAGCATCAGACTACAGAGAACCTGAACGAGCTTCGCCGGCAGATTGACGAATGTGACAACGACCTGATGGACATACTCGCCAAACGTATGCGTGTGTGCCGCGAAATCGGTACCTTCAAAAAGGAACATAACATGACCATCCTGCAAACCGGACGTTACAATGAAATTCTGGATAAACGCGGTGCACAAGGCTCACTTTGCGGCATGGATTCCGATTTCGTCAAACAAGTATTCGAGCTGATTCACGAAGAAAGCGTGCGCCAGCAAATGGAAATCATCAACAAATAACAGAAACAAAGCATGAAAATATTGATTTTAGGAGCCGGAAAAATGGGCTCCTTCTTTACCGATGTATTGAGTTTTGAACATGAAGTCGCCGTGTACGATGTGAATCCCCAACGTCTGCGCTTTATGTACAACTGCTACCGCTTCACCAAACTGGAAGAAATCGGCGAATTCAAGCCGGAGCTGGTCATCAATGCTGCCACGGTAAAATACACACTCGATGCTTTCCATCAGGTCCTTCCGGTATTGCCGAAGGATTGTATCATCAGCGACATTGCTTCCGTGAAAACCGGATTAAAGGAGTTCTATGAAAACTGCGGCTTCCGCTATGTATCTACCCACCCGATGTTCGGTCCCACATTTGCCAACCTCGACAAACTGAGTACGGAAAATGCCATCATCATCAAGGAAGGTGACCACCTGGGCAAGATTTTCTTCAAAGACCTTTACCAGCACCTGAAGCTGAACATCTTTGAATACACTTTCGATGAACACGACGAAACGGTGGCTTACTCCTTGTCCATCCCGTTCGTATCAACCTTTGTGTTTGCAGCTGTCATGAAACACCAGGACGCGCCGGGTACGACCTTCAAGCGCCACATGGCCATTGCGCAAGGTGTACTAAGCGAAGATGATTTTCTGCTACAGGAAATCTTGTTCAATCCACGCACTCCGGCTCAAGTCGAAAATATCCGTACGGAGCTAAATGAGCTGTTAGATATTATCAGCCGGAAAGATGCAGAAGGCATGCATGCCTATCTTAGCAAGATTCGAAAAAATATCAAATAATTTATAGGTAAATCCATAAAAAAGGGCAGGAAGAAAACCCCAATCCTTTCTTCCTGCCCTTTCTATTTTTTATCAGACTATATTTACAGCTTAATCTTCTTTGATACCGATTTCGATTCATTGTGCAGACGGTCGAGTGCAGTCACTACGTAACGATACTTCGTCTTTCCGTCCTCATACGGCAACTTATAGAATTCATCGTGCGTAATCGCTACAATGTGTGAAGGATCGTTCAGGTTCACTTTCTCCTTGCTTCCGAAGCGGTACACCACATAATGATAAGCCTTATCCATCTCGGTCTTTGCCTTTGGCGCCGTCCAGAACAAGATGTATCCGTCTGCGGTCCATACCGGTTTCAGTTTGCGCACTTTGCCCGGAGCCTTGTCGTCCATAAACGGAGAAGCCGGAAGCAATGCCGGATACTTGTGATATTCTTTCACCAGCATATCCCGGTAATTTCCCTTATTCTCTACCACTGCCGCCGCATACCACTGACAGCTACCCTGTACGGTAGGCAACGAACGCTGCAAATTATACTTTGCCGGAATCTGGCTCTGGTTCGGATTCATCAAATCCGCTTTCGATACCGTACGTATCACATCCTGACCGATGTACAGCGGACGAGCTGCGGAATGACGTGCCCACCAGCGAATCAGTGTATCATAGTCGGCTGCCGGATGTCCGATTTCCCAATAAATCTGCGGGATATTGTAATCTACCCAGCCATTGTTTACCCACAAAAGCACGTCGGCATACAAGTCATCGTAGTTCTGCAATCCGTTTGTTTCACTTCCATTCGGGTCATTCTTCTTGTTACGATAAATACCGAACGGTGATACACCAAACTTCACCCACGGTTTGCATTCGCGTACGGTTTCATGAATTTCCTTAATCAACACGTTCACATTATCCCGACGCCAGTCTGCCCGACGCGTAAATCCGCGACCGTATGCTGCAAAGCTGACATTATCCGGAAACTCCTCTCCCGGATTCGGATAAGGATAGAAATAGTCGTCCATGTGAATGGCATCCACATCATAGCGGGTCACAATGTCGCGTACAATCTTGCAGATGTATTTTCTGGATTCCGGCAGTCCCGGATCAAAATACAGCTGGCCGGCATACTGCACAAACAGTTCCGGATTCTTGCTGTAGGGATGCATGGGCGACAAAGCACCTGTTCCTTTCGTCTTGGCACGATACGGATTAATCCACGCATGAAGTTCCATGTTCCGCTTGTGGCATTCCTCAATCATAAACTGCAAAGGATCCCACATAGGCGAAGGAGCTTTTCCCTGCACACCGGTCAAGAAACGGCTCCATGGTTCGTAAGGAGATTTATACAAGGCATCCGCCTCTGCCCTCACCTGAAAAATGATGGCATTGATACCAGCTTTCTGCAAGTTGTCCAACTGGCTCACCAGCACCTTCTTCATTTTCTCCGTAGGCATCCCCTGGAACTGTCCGTTTACACACTGTATCCAGGCTCCGCGAAACTCCCGTTTGGGATAACGTGTCTGAGCATACAAGTTGCTCGTCCACAGGCTTCCCAAAAGGACAAGCAACATCAATAGTTTAGTCTTCATATCCGTAAATTTTATCATATCCTTTTCACTTTCCGGACAAATGTCCGATTAAGCTGCAAAGATAGTGAAAGGTGAGTGCAATACCAAGCCAAAAGCCTGCTTTTGAGCACAAGTATTGCCGAACCGCATCCTATATTCAAGAAATCAAAATTTCCTTTACTTGGCTGCCTTATGCAACTCCACTCCCACCACATAATAATGTGGTACGTTCGACAAAATCATTCCGGTCTTATCATTCCCGTCAATTTCTCTTTCCCCACAGAAGCGCATAAATCCGTATTTTTCATCTACCCAACCAGAGCCGTATAAGACTAAAGGTATATTCAGGCTGTCTGCATTCGGATTATTCCGTAAGATATAAGGTCTGGCTTCGTAAAAATACACCTTTTCTTTTCCTAACGAATGCAACTTCAATGCCACATTCGCAGTCATCGCATTCGGAACTTTAATAGTAAGCAAAGTTGTAGAGTCATTTCTGCTTGTCAGGAATAAAGACAGGTCTGTGATTTTATTCCACACTTCTGTGTCCTCCGGTAAATCCTTGTATCTCCAGGAATCTTTCAGCAATTCCTTATTTTTCCCCATCCGAAACAGCTCGATACGTTTGGATGTTTTCCCTTTCTCATGTTCCTCCACATATACTTGTACTTCATACGTATCTACCAGGAACGGCATCAGGTCAAAATGGAACATCTTTACACGCATCACATTCAGCACATCTACAATATCCTCCACAGCAATTTGTTTCGTATTTACCTTTAATGAATCTTGTGCATACAGTTGCGGACAAACAAAGGCAAATAATTGCCATCCATACTCTTTTTTTCATTGTATTATGTTTTAAGTTCCAGTCAGCTTTTATCTGCAAATCGAAAAAAGTATAGTACGATTATATCCTTCTATATAAACCAACCATGTAAATTCTCACAAATATAATGATTACTGAATGATTATCACTATAACTTCCTCAAAATCTACGATTTGCTTCTACACCACTCCTAATAGAAGTAACTGGGCCGTCATAAATCTTCTAAACCGCCTTATAAAGAGAAACTCCTATTCAAAAATACCTTGACACGTAGCTGTCAATATCTCGACACGAACGTGACGAGACATCAGCACGTACGTGTCAAGACCTCGTCACGTTCGTGTCGAGGTAAATTTAACTCTATTTTAAGGAATATACAAAAGTTTGTTTTGTTATAAGCGATTTGTTGGTTATACGTCTTTGCTTTTTAATTGTTCATAGGCAAAGAAAATTGATATTTAATATGAACATCGTTGAGGAAGTCAAAAAAATAGATTTATAATGTGTTTTATAAACTCTTCGTTATAAATAATGAAAGTTTGAGAACTGAGTGTTATTTACCGATACTTGAAACACCTAATAATATAAATTAAGATTGATTCATTATGTGGTGGAGGAATGGAGGACCTTATCGATAGAGTAAGGGTTTCCCCATTTGGATATTCCGGAGACAGATTCTGCGTAAGTGATGTGCAGGCGTTTCTTTGCCCCAATCATGGCGACATAGAATAGTCTTGCGGATTCTCTGATTTTCTCTGGAGTCTTCTTGTCAAAGAACGGATAGACACCATCGGTTGCTTCGAAGATAATCACGTTCTCAAACTCTAGGCCTTTTGCCTTGTGAACTGTAGAGACTAACACCTTTTCTGTTATACATAAGTGTCGCACAGGTCGGCTTCACGAAACGGCAACAGGCAGTTGTTACGGAGATGCGTCACAAAGCGGCGTGTCTCGGAATCTTCATTAAAGATACCTGTCCCGATCAAAATCTCATCTAGCAACACACAGCATGAGAGGGCACGAACCACCCTTTCGGCAAGGATATCCGTCTTGCCGCATTCCGGAGGAGCCAGAACCAAGTTATAACCGCAGTCGAGGGTGATTACTTTCTTCTGGAACTCGTCATTCTCATAACTTCCTGCGAAGGTATATGCCGGGTATTCGTAGAGAGGGTAGCAGCCTAGAGTAGGGATGCTACCTTCTGAGGTATGGGGTGTGTTGATGGTCATACTTAATTTATCAAACAAGACAAATTTAATAAAAAGTATAACTATAATCTCACATAAAGTCAGTTTTCATCAAGATCGTTAATACTAAATTTAGAGTCCGCATAGTAAGTACCTTTAGGTCGTAAAATAATGTTTGTAACAAAACCAAATAAAAAACCCACTCCTATAGAAGTACACACCCTTGTAGTTTTACTAGTTTTTGGACTTATTTTTTTTACAAGACAATTAGTTACTGCGGCTGCACCTCCACCTACTATACATCCTGTAATTGTTGGGTGCTTATGCATTTGATAATCAACATAGTTTTTACAGTATTCTAACATTGAAATATTCCAATTACCTGCATCTTTAATATACTGCTTACGTTTATCAGGATTAGCCATACAAGATGCGCCATAATGTTTTTGTCTTCTATGTTCCTCTTTAGATACAAGAACCATGCGAAGATCCTTATTATCACGACCAATTGGTTGATCATGATGAGCAGTTTGTGTTTTAGGATCTCCATTTAAAGCTATCATTGTATCATTAATCTGTTTACGATAATTTTGTGAATCTGAGCCGTTCCGTTTCCATACGTCATCATCGTAAGCATCTTTAAGTATGATGCTCTTTCCCTTAAAGTCAGGTACTATAAAAACAATTTTACGACCGTTTTCAAAAAAAACCAGTCTTTTTTTTGGTCCTTCAATTGGAGCTTTTTCTTTGATTGTGGTAGCCATATTTATATTCTTTTATTTGTTAACGACACAAATGTATATATTAATTCTTGGCAATGCAAGTTTTGTACATATACATTTATTTCATAATTAATAGTATTTAACTTTTATATCATAGTATATATTCATTATGTAACTTAAATTTCACCATACCAACCTTTATTCTTTTTTTAAATATTGCCATACCAAGTTTTGTTATTAAGAATATAATCTGTATATTTGCTTTCAAAATAAGGAGATTTAATCAGAATATACAACGAGTAAATCTAAGCCACAATTAACATCATATACCGGCTTAAGTCAAAAGATATTAATAAATGTCTTTAGCTAATTATTATATAAAGCCATCAAGCAAACAAATAAAAAATATACAATGGAAATACCAAAGCTATTAAAAGAATATAGAGAAGCTTGTAGTCTTACACAACAAATGCTAGTAAATGAGATAGAGATGGAATCAAGAAATAAAATTAAGACATCTGTATCAATTATTAATGGCATTGAACATGGTAGTAGCATAATAAACGCAGAACTTTCAACATACATACACAGAAAATTTCTCCATCTTGACAGAACGAGAAATGACGAAATTATATCCCTTTCATTTAAAATTGCCGAATATTACACTAAAAATAAAATAGAATTAAATATAGGCAAGCTCTTCTCTTTCGTTAGCCTTAACGACTTCCTTAGTTATATTAATTTTGAATATACAATGGAGGATAAACTTTTTCTTGACTCCCTTAATACCGATGTCAATATTGATATAAATTTTAGTAAAATGATAAACTCATCATCAGGTAAAAATGATTTCTTTAATAATATATTAGACTTTAATGATTGTATCAGATTAAATGATACAGCTATATTCATATTCAATTTTACATTTTGGTATATCATAAAATATCCCAGACAGGAGGATTTCAACTTAAAAGATTATGGCTCCATAGAATTTCTATCAGAAATAGCCAGTATATTTGGTTATGAGAATTATATTTCTGCTAATGATAAGGTAAAAGGAAAAATTCTAAAATACATATCTAGAAGAATTTCATTATTTGAACGCTTTATAGATATACCTTCTATTAAAAATTTCTTAAACTCACTTGAGGAGGACAGAAATATATTAATAACAGCACTTTCATCTGCTTTTAATGAGGATACAAAATCAAGCGAAACTAAGGAATATAAAGAAGACGAAAAAAAAATCAAGAATATACTTACAAATATTAATTTTAATAAAGAAGAGGCCATAGATTATGCTAAAAAAGCACTTCAATCAACAAACACACTTTATTCAATACTACTCATGATGTATTCTAGGTGTCAGGGGAACTATATTGCTGTATCCATAAAAGAAATGTATAATATATACGATAGATTTATAATAGAAGGTCTTTTTGAGGATAATAATATTAGAGAAAGGATAGAAACATACAAAAGAGATTTTGAATCAAAACATAAAGAATTCCAACATGAAGGGGATTTTAATATCTACTCTTCTCTTCTTAAAATGCAGAGAGATTTTTATAAAATATACAAGTATCACTATTTAGCCAAACAAAGTATAAGACAATATTAAAGTTTTCTATTCAGTGATATATATTAATAGTTCGTTAAAAATTCGCCAAGCCTAAGCGGCTCTGGCAGTAAATAAAATGA
>OGNL01000318.1_pt1 | contig 22312 bp, 18 predicted proteins | sample 1573471 | NCBI WGS metagenome assembly OGNL01 (sample SAMEA2582001, study PRJEB24529) | metagenome | biome: Human gut stool | place: China | collected 2011 | reverse complement strand
TAGGATGCACATCTAAAATCCTTTCATCTTTTGTGCTGCCTAATATACCATTCTTTTGTCCATTTGCAATATTTTTAACTCCTGCCTTAACCTTAGCCTCTTTAATAACCTTTTCTATGCTCTCTGGTATCTCCTGTCCTTTTTCCTTAGCAAGAAAACCTTCCGCGAATGCTTCATATGGACTCTCTGTTGCATATTTACTTATTTTTGCAGTTTCTATCTTAGCATTTGCAGAATAATATGAGTTGATATCGTACTTCCAGTCACCGTTAATGAGCTTACCACCTAAATCCTTTGCACCAAACACGCTTGACTTCTGAACATAGTCCGCGTTAGCATGCCTATGTATGAAATGACCATATTCATGGGTTAATGTATCCATGAGGTTCTCCCTGACTGCCATACGCTGTGTATTCAGCTCAATTTCTGCCTCAGCCTTATTGATAACTGCCTTTTCTCTATACTCTATAAGAGAATCTTCGGATTTATTAACAATATCAGCATAGTTGTTAATATCATTGAATCTGTTAGATATATATATCTTGTCGTCAACCCAATTATATGTAACTGTGGCATCTGGCACTTTTGACGGATTATATACAACACCTTTTGGCATAATGCCATATTTGTCCTTAAGCTTAGTTAATGTATCTTCCAATACGTCAACTGTATCAGGTGTCATTTTCTTAGATAGCTTTATTTCCTCAATTGTACCGGCTTTAATAAGCCTATTCTGTGCTTCATTCTTGTAAACCTCCTGCTTATCAAGCATATCACCATTAAGAACTTCTACCTGCTCCTGCATCTTCTTTCTTTCAGTAGCAGACTGCCTTAATATTCTCATATCTTCATCAGTGCCAGTTCCATCAATATATACTTTCTTTTCAAGAGGCTTTTCTTTTTCAAGACTCGCATTTATCTGTTTCTGCATATCCGCAATCTGGCTCTTGATATTATTAATCTCTGTCTTAGCAGTAGCTTTATCAAATTCTGAATGTCGTTTCTTCCATTCTTCTTTCCTCTGCCTGATTGTATCTTGATATTTAGAATCATTTCTTAAGCTTTGTGCCTGTTTCCTCCTTGCTACAGATATACTCTGTTTTTCCATATTCTGAATTTTATTATCCGCATCATTATTTCTATTCCATTTAAACACTCATCCCTGCCATACCTGATGCGTAGGTCTTGCTGTCTCATGCCAACTTACTTCTACATAATCCGTATGCAGCTTTTCCATTTTCTGCTCTGTTACCTTTGTCGTGACTTGTGTAACTGCAGTCATTATGGCTCGTCTTGCTGCTACCTCTATACGGCTCGTCCTTCCACTTGCATAATCTATTGTCCTTAACCCAGAATTCGTCATTTCATTTATGGTTTTTTAATAACCTTACCATATGAAAATGCACCGCTGGTTATCTCCATACTGCCCCGTTTAATGTATCTTTGTAATACTTAGTTAATTTACATCCCACTATGTATCTATTAATTCCGAAACTGAGCGCGTACGGCTCTCCAGAAGGTAAAATTTACATCCCACTATGTATCTAATAATTGGCGGTGAGACATACAGCCGCCGAGGAGCTGAAAGTATTTACATCCCACTATGTATCTATTAATTCGTACCTCCTAAAACTTAAGTAATGCAGCGAGTAGCTATTTACATCCCACTATGTATCTATTAATTCCATTAATAATTCTGGCGCAATAAGCTGTACTTCCTCATTTACATCCCACTATGTATCTATTAATTCTTAGCTGATACTGAAGCAATTGATATTAACATAGATATTTACATCCCACTATGTATCTATTAATTCCTTTGCAATCACAACAACCAAGGTGCTGCTTCCAAAATTTACATCCCACTATGTATCTATTAATTCTGATGTTTCATCAACAAGGCTATCATCTGTGTATGTATTTACATCCCACTATGTATCTATTAATTCTTTCCGCATATGTTCGTTCTGCAAGCTTAGTAGAATTTACATCCCACTATGTATCTATTAATTCGCAGTGTGCTGTGCAGTGGATTGAATGTTCTAAAACATTTACATCCCACTATGTATCTATTAATTCGTATGCCCCTATATATAGCCCGATATATTGCTTCCTGATTTACATCCCACTATGTATCTATTAATTCTTTCATCACTGTACGCATCTGTGATAGTATTCATCATTTACATCCCACTATGTATCTATTAATTCATTGTATCGCGTGAGTGGTTTATGGACTACTACTAATTTACATCCCACTATGTATCTATTAATTCATGAGTGCCATCGCCCCGCCCTCGACTGATAGAAAAATTTACATCCCACTATGTATCTATTAATTCGGACAAAGCGGCTACAAAGATACTTCTGACGGACATTTACATCCCACTATGTATCTATTAATTCTAAACAGTGGAGTTAATGCACAGCTTGTCAATAACATTTACATCCCACTATGTATCTATTAATTCCAATCTTTGTTTTGAGTTCCTCTTGCTTTGTCTTTATTTACATCCCACTATGTATCTATTAATTCTGCGTAATTAACACAATAACCACACGCTAAACTAATTTACATCCCACTATGTATCTATTAATTCTTATGTTTATAGATGTTATACACATTCTAATAAATTATTTACATCCCACTATGTATCTATTAATTCGAACTTATTTTCTTTCGGTGTTTCCTTGTCTGCTTTATTTACATCCCACTATGTATCTATTAATTCAAGGATTACGGAAGTGGTATAAATTATATAAGCTTATTTACATCCCACTATGTATCTATTAATTCCACAACACCGTCATCAATACCGTAATCATTGTCAAAATTTACATCCCACTATGTATCTATTAATTCTTTTACAGACCGCAATTACTTCTATCAATAATCTAATTTACATCCCACTATGTATCTATTAATTCTGATTAATAGATTTGACTTTCTTTATTTTATTGTAATTTACATCCCACTATGTATCTATTAATTCATATTAACAGTATTAATAAAAGCGTTTCTATAACGCATTTACATCCCACTATGTATCTATTAATTCCTAACTAAGCCGATTAATATTATCCATATTTCAGCATTTACATCCCACTATGTATCTATTAATTCAAAAGGATTCCGGCAAGCCTCCCGTCTAACAATGGTATTTACATCCCACTATGTATCTATTAATTCAAGAATTTCTTTTCATCAAAAGCAACATTTTTCTTCATTTACATCCCACTATGTATCTATTAATTCGGCAATAAATTAGGCATTGGCGCAGAAGCATACACATTTACATCCCACTATGTATCTATTAATTCCTAATGATGAATATGAAAATGATTATATTGCACTATTTACATCCCACTATGTATCTATTAATTCTGCTTCTGCGATTGCTTTTCCTACCTGTTCAAATGCATTTACATCCCACTATGTATCTATTAATTCAGGCAATATGCTTTATACATAATATTGCGTTTGAAATTTACATCCCACTATGTATCTATTAATTCGCTAACGGGCTTCCTGCTGTTGCTAAGGTTGTCTAATTTACATCCCACTATGTATCTATTAATTCATTATGGCAGATTGTATTTTTAAAGGTTTTATGTTATTTACATCCCACTATGTATCTATTAATTCAGATACCAGTGATCCAAATGTTAAGGAACTTAGAAACATTTACATCCCACTATGTATCTATTAATTCAAACCTCATTTGAAATATCAAGGATGCCTGATAAATTTACATCCCACTATGTATCTATTAATTCCACAACAACAACAAACACAACAACTAATACAGATATATTTACATCCCACTATGTATCTATTAATTCTATCTTTTCCTGTCTGATTAATTACAGAGGAGATATATTTACATCCCACTATGTATCTATTAATTCAGGATGAGCTTAAGCCGGTTGAGATAGTACAGGATATTTACATCCCACTATGTATCTATTAATTCAGTATGCACAGCGTATAGCATTAGCAGATAGAACAAATTTACATCCCACTATGTATCTATTAATTCTATCTTTACACATGTACAACGCCATTTTGACAATAATTTACATCCCACTATGTATCTATTAATTCAATTATGTCCGTCCGTATCTTGGATTTTTCTCTGTCATTTACATCCCACTATGTATCTATTAATTCTGACACTGCAACGGCAAGACATTCAAGTTTCCGTCATTTACATCCCACTATGTATCTATTAATTCCGCTTACAACCTATCGTTTTAAATAATTTATATGTCATTTACATCCCACTATGTATCTATTAATTCAAATGCCATTGCAAGCTGTTCATCACTCGTAGTAGTCATTTACATCCCACTATGTATCTATTAATTCCTATATCGCTGGTTATCCATAATCAGCTTGCCTATCATTTACATCCCACTATGTATCTATTAATTCCTAAAATCCATATTATATATATCTTTAGAATATAAATTTACATCCCACTATGTATCTATTAATTCTTGACGACCAGATTTTTATTTTGAATACAGATTTTGATTTACATCCCACTATGTATCTATTAATTCGGAGCGTCAGCCGCGGGATGGTCTCCCGGCTCTGATGAATTTACATCCCACTATGTATCTATTAATTCTTACATTCTTGTATGTGTTCCGTCACTGTTTCCATATTTACATCCCACTATGTATCTATTAATTCTTTTATTGACTGCGCCCGCTTTATTAGTGTATGCTAATTTACATCCCACTATGTATCTATTAATTCCGTTTATGCGTTCCGCAGCTGTCAGCGGTAAAAAAAATTTACATCCCACTATGTATCTATTAATTCTAATACAGAGTTTACAGGTGACTTTATAATTAGTATTTACATCCCACTATGTATCTATTAATTCCCGTAATTATTAAAGCCTCTCTGTTTCTCAACTCTGAAGCATTATTCTGTCTACCCTTTAAATCCGCCAACAGATTACTAATACTTTATGCCCTGAATATGCCAGAAGCATAGCAATATCACCATTGTCGACTCTGTGCATATTTTACACTATTTTTGGTCGACAATCAAATTATGAAACTCGTCAAATCATCTTCCTTACCCCAAAATTCTTTATCCAGCCATTTTTCACTCCTGCTTTTGAATAAAATGACTGAATCCAGATTAGTATTAACATGTGGTTTCAACTCACCCCGTAATTTTTCTAATTGAATTGTTGATATTTCTCCTTCAAAGACAGAATTCTGAATATGCGTCAGATATTTTTTGCAGATTTTGAAAATATGTGACCATCTTTTTTGCCCATTTTCATCTTTACTAACATCATATACAAGTACGATATACATATACTACCACCATATTCTAAACCCTTCATATTCTTTCTCACCTATTAAATGCTTTATAAGCTTATATGCTTCTAACCTCATCAGATACTGGTAAGACACCTGTCTTCCCAATTCTTTATGCATTATCGTTTTCTTCATACGATTCTCAAATTCTGAAACAATAAGTTTAGAAGCTTCTTTCTTAAGATGAAGATAGTTAAGTTCTTTTGTAAAGCTGTCTTCTGTTATCTGTCTTCTGTTTAACAACGAAAATATCAATCTGTCTCCAATCAATGGTTTAAATACTTCCGATATATCCAGACATAATGAATATCTTCTTACTCCCGGTTCATGCAGATAACTTATCGTTGGATTCAATTGTGTATGATATATCTCGCTTAATAAACGCGTATACACCAGGGAATTAACAAATGAAATCAATGAATTAATCATATTGTCTGGCGGATGCATAACACGCTTATCAAACTGTATATCCTGATTAACAATCACATTCCATGCTGCATAATATCTCTTTCTTATATTTCCTTCAATTCCCATCAATTCTTCTATTGTCCTTGCTTTACAAAGAGTTCCACGAAGTGAATCTATATCCCTCATATATTCCGAGACATCTTTTTCGCGGCCATTATAATATCTGAGATTTCTATATATATTATCTGCTGCCGCCTGTATAAATTTTATGGCAATATCCAATCTCTTATCATAATCCACATAATGTTCAACCTGCTTAACCAGCAACTGACCTGCCGGATTTCCATCCTTTGGATAAAAACTTCCTGAATAATAATTATAATAATTAAAGAAATGTATAGGTATTCCATACTGCGATATATAATTAAGAAATGTCGTATTAAACGACATTTCAGACATTACATATATATCTGAAATTCTTTCAATTGGAATATCTCTTTTTTCTCCGTCATAAGCAGTGAACTGTAATGTATTATCCTTGCGTTTTAAATCCCCATTATTATACACATAAAAACTCTGTTTCAATTATCATCACCTTCTTCTGTCTATATAAAACACAAATCATAATATGCACATTTTTTGCATATTTTTTTCTCTTCCAGCTTCGGCGGATACTCCTGATTCTTCACACTAATGATTTCTTTTATAATATCATCTAGTTTTTTACAGTCCTCATCCGACAATTCTACATCAACATTTTTCTTCAGCAGCGGATAGTCTATTCCAGCCTCTTCTATACTCTTGCTCTTCTTTATCTCATGAAGTTCATTTTTTTCATGAATAAAATCAATATTAATAATGCCATCTATTTCAATATGCTTATCATCCCGCTTGTAACTGTTTTCATCCAGTAATTTTCCAAGCTGCACATTTTCATTCTCATCTTCCATATTAATCTGATGACAAAAATACCATAACTTTCTTGAGCACACGAAATAATAATAAATCATCACTCCTGTTATTCTTTCTTCCATAAAATGCTCCTATCGTATGAATATTCAGACAAATATATCTCTTTCATATTCGCCTAAAACTAACCCTGCTCCTGTTAAATCCACAACATTGAAATCGTACATAATACATGATCTATGAATATCACTACCATATATTACATCACGATCTATCCCATCCGGATATTTCTTATAAGCATATAACTGTATAGAAATCACATATGAATCCAGCTTTGTTCTTGCGTCATTCTTCTCTCTTCTATCAGCATCAGAGCTATGCATTATATCAATACACTCGCTTATAACTTCACGATTATCTTCATATACGTCATCAGGAATAATTTTAATACTGTTAATATCCCTGAATTTTTCATCAGCTTCACTTTTACTGTATTCTGCTGGTGTCAGTTCTTTAAACATTGCAAGAAACTTCTCTATATCCCTGTAATAATCCGTATCCTTTATCTCATCTGTACAGTATACTTTATTGATATATTCAGATTTGTCTGATTCTGTCATAACTCTGCCAATATATTTTTCTAAACACTCAACAGAACGAGTGTATATCTCACGATTATATATAGCCCGGCTGACTCCTACTCCATTTGCATTAATGTATATATGTATATTGGCCTTATCCGGAATATACCGACCTTTCCTGTTGCATCTTCCCATTCTCTGCAACAAACTATCAGCCGTACTCATCTCTGTATACAACACATCAAAATCAATATCCAGACTTGCCTCAACTAACTGTGTTGTTACCCATATTCCCGTTTCATTTTCACTATCTGAGAACTTTATAATCTCATTTTCCAGCATTCTCTTATGTTCTTTGGTAAATCGTGCATGCAGAAGATGAACATTATCTGTTTTTTCGGTCAGGCTTTTATATATCTGCTGTGCCTTTTTTACCGTATTGCATATTACAAGAACCTTTTTATCATAGCTATCTTCTACAACCCTATCTATTTCTATATCGCCATCTTTTATATCTATCCAATGTCTTTTAAGATTCGATAATGCAGAAAAATCCCTGTATTCATACTGATTATCAGCCATCAATCCATATTTATGCATAAGACTTCCCAATACCGGTGGAAATGTTGCTGTTATTATGGCAAATTTCCCACCCATATCAGTCACTATCTTTAATCCATATATTATTGCTGCTATTACTGATGGACTATATGCCTGTATCTCATCAATAATTATCTTAGAATATTTCAATGTAGCTGCAAATATTTCTGTTCCCAACGCCTTATACACAAACTTAAACAACTGATCTACTGTACATATAGTAAGCGGCTGAGATAATAATTTTGCTTTCTGATATTTTTCATATCCATCAGAATCTGTTTCGTTTACCTGGTCTTCAAAATAATAGTGCATACTGTCTGAATGAAGTATTGCCACGTCCTTATATTCATACCTGTCTCTTATTCTTTCATATATTGCATTCGATGATACTACATATGGCAATGTATAAAATCCCTTTTCACCATTAAGCCATAATAATGATGCCTCTGTTTTTCCCATTCCAGTTGGTGCAACCACAACAAGATTCTTATCACATTTATCTCTCATATACTCCTGAACTAGTCTTAATCCATGCTGTTGAAAAATGTTTTCTATAGATGTTTTAAGATATTTTGTTGTGAAATCAGAACAATCCTCTGCTTCTGTATAACCAGCACTCACTGTATAATCAAATTTATTCAGCAGACCTTTGATTAGCACGAATTCCTGCCATTCATGCAAATATTCATTCTTATCATAACAGCTCATGATGTATTTGTTTCCCGATATGCTGCCTGTATTTCTGAACAGAAGATATTTATTTATACCCGAAACCTTAGCTTTGATACTTTCATCATTTAAAAAATCCCTTATATATGGGTTATAGTATTTCTTACAGAAATTTAATATTATATCATCACCGTTTTTATCTTCTCTGACATGATGATGATATACTGCTGTATAGAAAGCTTTATAATCATCATTATCTGCTTCTGGTATATGATTCTTAAATTCTTCAGGCGATGTAGTCATTGCACTTAAAAATCCGTGTGGTATCTCCTGAGTCTTTATTACATCCAGCTCTTTATTTATCTTAGATTGAAAAACAATGTTTGCCTTTCCCAGGTCATGCACTCTGCATGCTTCTATTATTATTGCTTTTTCTTTTTCTGTAAAATAATGTCCGAATTTTTCAAAAAAATCCTGTGCACATTTAACTGTATCATCCAGATGCTGTTTTAATGTCACCTGTTCTTCTTTAGAACCCCCATTCGGAACTGACTTTGCAAAATATTCCATCTACCCCTCCATACATTTAAATCCACAATGTAACTATTAATAAAATCTCATCACGCAAATATTACAACATCTTCATCATCCGTATCATCTACATACGCTCTTTCCAGGCATTTATGAGGCGGGCAGTAATATGCCTTAACTCTTCCACCTTCTTTTTCAGACTTCCATCTCCTTAACCCCTGTTTAGTTATCTCATATTCTTTATTCAATGTATAAACAGTTGCTTCAACAGGTTCTTCCCCCATGTAAGACACAGGAATATACATATCATGATTAGTCAGTACTTCTTCATCTTCTTTTAATGAAACAATTCTGACATCTCTTATATCTATAATATCCTCATATCTTCCAAGAGACAGATACGTTGGCGGATTCTTAAGTGCCTGATATATTATTTCAAAATCAGCCTCATCCTCTGGCACAATATGTATTATGAGCTTGCATTCACATAACAGTTCAACATTGGCTATTCCCTTAAATATTCCATAATTATCGCCATCTTTTACGCATATCTGATGCCTGCCTTCTTCATATCTGGCACCTGCTGAAAATGAATAGCGTGTATACAGATCAGATATAGTCCCTTTGTTATCGCCCTGAATACTCAGCTTCATTTTGTGATACTCTTTAAATCCACATGTGGCATGTATCATTCCACTTACTGTTGAATATGGTGGAAGAGGATAGGTCTCTTTAATTATAAAACTGCTCGGTTTTCTATAATTAACAAGATTCTGAAAACAATCCAGTCTTATTGCTCTATGCATAGTACTCATCCACTTTCTTCTTAAACTCTTCAAATGCTTCTGCTATTGTTACAGCCCCAAGTTTTTCCTTAATCTGACTGTCATTATTAAAGATTCCTGATGTTACTCCTACTATTGTAGAATTTTCAAGATCTTCACTGCTTTCTTTCATTTCTACCAATGTATCAACATTTATCATATTATTATCAATCTTAACTATATTTTCAAAAAACGGATTCTTTCTTTCATAGTTACCACCTATGATAAATAATGGAGATAAATTTTCTCTCCTGCCGCGTATATCTCTATAAAGATACTGAACGGTTTCAAGAAGTATTTTAACCCTTTTAGCTTTTTCCTCCTTTGATACATTAATCTCTCCATCAATTCCAACCCTGTCAAGATCCACTGAAATTGTATATGCATAATAAGAACGGTGAATTTCACTCTGTGCAATACCATTGTCAAGATTCTGGCGCTTAGCTAATCCCATATTAGTAAGAAACTCCAGCTCCCCCTGATATGGTTCAAGTGATATGGCGTTGCTAAGTCTAGCCACTGCACTTCTTGTTGATGCGCCTCCCCTTGCATTATCGTCCTTTGCCATTGTCTTCATATAACCAAATAAATCTATTTCTGGGTAATCCTCAATAGTAGCTGATGGAGCAAACTGTACAACTCCGCTCTTATCCTCGACAGGTGTGTTATCCCACTCAGCCTGCTGTACAATATTGTATCTTATTGCCTGCCTTGATATATATGAATACTGGCATGCATTACCTCTTGTCATTTTCTTAATATTAGAAATATTACCTAATCCTTCTCCATAATTCGCACTCTCTGCAACAAATACTATTGTCATTGTCAATCCGTTCTTACTCATCTAAATAACCTCCTCATTCTTCTTATTCTGTCTGCATCCTTTTAATCCCAAAACAAATGCATATCCATATTCTTCAAATAACTCCTGATTTTTCTGGATATATACAAACTCTCTTGGAATAACTAATTTATCAGCCTGTCCCACTTCAGCTGGCACCTTACAGGTACAATATAATCTCATTACAATATCCAGAAATTTTCCTGTATTTCTCGTAGATAATGCATTAAGAAGCTGATATATTGTTCCTTTGATACATTCATCATCCTTTGCCCCTTTTGAAGACAATATGGCAGTTCTTAAAGCAAAACCACTATCCATTACTGTTATACTTCCCATTTCTATAACCTTACCTCCATTTCCTTGCAAATCCTTATCTTTCTTAACAAATGCACTATACAACATTACAACATATATCCAATAAGCAGTTACTATCTGTCCCGCATTATCAGAATCAAGATTATTCTTTAGCACTTTCTTTAGAAGCAATTCCTGACTTCTATGTTTCAGAATATTCATAACTACATTTTCGTATATATTAAGATAATCTGCTCCAATTCTTGTGTAAGGATATTCTCCTAAATACTCTAAAGCTTTTCTTACCTTTTCATCATTAAATGTCTGAAGTGCTTCATTACTTATTACAGAAAAGATATATTTATCCTTCTCATCTGTTCCCTTTAAAATAACCTGAATATTGTTAAGCTGTTCAATTTTACAATCCATCAACTGCTTCAACATTCTGGCAAACCATTGTGTATATCGCTCAGCTTCTTTTTTCTCTGCCTCTGTCACAATCTTTCCACTCCTGCTATTAGAAGCCAGTAACTGATTAATTGATGAATTAGTATTCATAAATGCAAAGCGCTGTCCTAAAAGTGTGAATCCCAGCGGACTGGCAGCATATACAAATGCGCATGCAGGACACAAAAAGGCATCTACTTTACAATTCCAGAATGCAGACTTTTTTCTTGCAAGATCATCTGCCATATCCTTCATAAAAGCAATAGAAACACGTTCCTTGTTTCCCATTGGTCTTCCACAGTCTATACACATATCCTTATCTTTATCATGATTTGTCCTGATATATTCTTTAAATGGTTTTGTAAAATCCTGTTCAAACAATATACGCATGTCCTTCTTTGCATTAGCTCTTAGCAGAAAACATTTACCATCCCAGAAACGGTTAATATAGTTATATATGACGCTCTTCATTACAAATGTTTCTTTACACTTTGGCTGCATTATAAAGTTCTTGATACCTTCAAGCCTCTGTTTTAGTTCTTGTGATGTTGATTTCGCATTTAATTTATTTTGCTGAAGATTCACATATATCTCAGACCCATCAACTTCGTTTCTTATATTTTCAAATCCAGCCTTATAACTATTGGACAAAAGCTTGTCATTTATAAACTTGATATCTTCCTTATCTTCTTTAACCAGCTTGTCCGGATTCCATTGGTCATTATCAATTTTGCATATAATCTTGTTAATTCTGTCTAATATTCCTTTATATACTGTAAAATCTCCATAATAGTTAACACAGGCATCAAAATACATTCCAGTCCAGTCACACTGCTGCACGAAATCCTCGTCAAGCCATAATCCCTGCTCATACAGTTCAAGCCCATCTACCGGTCTGTTCTGCATTTTTATGCCATAATCCTTTCCGCTCTCTGCATCTGACATATCCAGCATATAGTTAAGACCTACTATCCCCGCATTTTTCAGGAAATCTCCCATAGTTACCAGATATTTACCCACATTCTGTCCCTCCTTTCCTAAAATTATAGTAATATTTCGAATTTACCGTGACCTTCTGATCTTCTGGCACCCAGCCCTGCCTGATAAAGAATATTAAGCAGCTCGCAATTACCGCTAAGCTTATATATTCCAAGGTTAGCATCAACCTTTCTTCCAAAGCAGTTAACTACTACTTTTCTTGCTTTGACAGGTTCTATTGATAATCCTTCTGTATCAACCCCGATTTCCATTTTCTGAATGAAAATCTCTACATTTTCACATAATGCCTTTGAAAATCCTTCATCTGCATATGTATAATAAATGTCTTTGTTAGTCACACTGTCGTGCCGTCTTACAATCAATGGACTCTGCATCTTTACAATAATTTCATCATCAACAATATCTTTACGATTCTTTGACCTTATTGAAATCAATTTCATAGAATTGCCACTGACAGGATACTGCTTGTATCTCATAAGTTGAAAAGCGTTAAACCATTCTATAGTCTGTCCCATATCAGCATCTGTAAAAAACACTTTAAATCTGTTGTCCCTAAGAAATATAGTGTCACCTTTAAATACCGCACCTGGCAGATATGTACTGAATGTAAATGATTTAATAATTGAATGCTCCTTATTATATAATCGCTCAAACATATCTTCCGAATAATTCCTGCTTGCTGCTTTTAAGAAACTAACCATCAATCTCTCATATTCCAGCGGTAACTGTGGCTTTTCAAGTTGAAATTCTAAAGATAGCTGTATCATTGTATCACCTCCTTTTGCTTAATTATGTAGTTCATATCTGGATATTACTACTTTAGATTTAAGATGTCAATATAAATTATCAATTTGGATTAAAAAACTTTGTTTGATTTTTAATGTCACTTATTATAATATACATATATAATTTCTACATTTTGGGATGTAAATAATTGATAATTAATATAATCAACTTTTAATAGCTACATTTTGGAATTCTCCCATCCCCCAAACCTTTCCATTGTTATTTCCAATCCCATATATTATAATTTTTCTTAACCAAACAAATGAAGGAGATTTATTTAATGAAGAAAACTAATTTTTGGAACAGCCTGCCGTTCAAGCTGATGGTAGGTGTTCTGGCTGGCGTTGTTATCGGGCTGGTGCTCAGTTCGACGGATGGCAATGCATTTTCAAAGGCCATATTAAATATTGTGGTGACGCTGAAATATATTCTTAACCAGATTATTAATTTCTGCATTCCGCTGATTATTATCGCATTTATCGCACCTTCGATTACACAGATGGGTAAAAATGCGTCTAAGCTGCTTCTTATTGCAGTAACTATCGCATATTCTTCATCTGTCGGAGCAGCTTTGTTCTCGACTGCTGCCGGATATGCGCTGATACCACATTTGTCAATTTCATCTACAGCGGATGGATTGAAGGAACTGCCTGCGGCAGTGTTTGAATTGTCGATTCCGCAGATTATGCCTGTTATGAGTGCTCTCGTGTTCTCTATCATGATCGGACTCGCAGCGGCATGGACAAAGGCTGAGTTAATCTCTGACCTGCTTGAAGAATTCCAGAAAATCGTGCTTGCGATAGTTTCAAGAATCATGATACCGATTCTTCCATTTTTCATTGGACTTACTTTCTGCGGACTCTCATACGAAGGTTCAATAACAAAGCAGGTTCCTGTGTTCCTGAAAATTATAATTATTGTATTAATCGGACATTACATTTGGATGACTCTGCTTTACACAATCGCAGGATTGTATTCTAAGAAGAACCCGATTGAAGTAATCAGACATTACGGTCCTGCATACCTGACATCAATTGGAACAATGTCATCTGCTGCCACACTCGCAGTTGCACTCCAGTGTGCCAGCAAATCAAAGGTTTTGAGAAAGGACATGGTCTCTTTTGGAATTCCTTTGTTTGCAAATATACATTTATGCGGCTCTGTGCTGACAGAGGTATTTTTCTGCATGACTGTATCAAAGATTTTGTATGGCACTATTCCATCAGCCGGAACTATGATTCTGTTCTGCGTGCTTCTCGGAATATTTGCAATCGGTGCACCTGGCGTACCTGGCGGAACAGTTATGGCTTCGCTCGGACTTATTACCGGCGTGCTTGGATTTAACGACACTGGAACTGCCCTTATGCTTACAATATTTGCACTTCAGGACAGCTTCGGAACAGCCTGCAATGTAACAGGCGACGGTGCGCTCACACTTATACTGACTGGATATGCAGAGCGCCATGGCATCAAGGAAGGCGCTGACGATTAATATGTTTCTTTGACAAATGTAAAGTGCTATAATCATCACATGAATACACGCGCCTGCGGCGCAGAAATGAGGTAACATATGCCATTTATTAATTCTAAGATAAGCACTTCTCTTACAGAAGCACAGGAAACTGAAATCAAAACCCGTTTAGGCCAGGCTATCCAGACAATTCCCGGCAAGTCAGAAAGCTGGCTCATGGTCGGCTTCGAACCTGACTACAAGCTCTACTTCAGAGGAAGCAATGCCGAGCCTATAGCTATGGTCGAGGTCAGCGTTTACGGCAGTGAGAACCCATCTGCCTTTTCTAAACTGACTGGCCAGATATGTGACATTTTTAAAGATGTTCTTGGAATTGCACCAGATCATGTATATGTAAAATATCAGGCTGTTTCTAACTGGGGATGGAATGGGGATAATTTCTAATATGCGTTAATAAGCGGGGCACTCATTTATTTATGAATGTCCCGCTTAAATATTTTTTCTAAAATTCTTTCTTTTCCATAATCCGGACACTAATTATGAGAAGTACTATCACTACCACTGCAATTCCTGCAAGTATCCAGCCATTCATTTGGTTTAAAAATGAAAAGGCACTTAATACATTTGTCTTTACCAGCTCCGCAAATGCAATGACAGACGCTCCCATTACACCACATGCCCCCGAAATGACTACTCTGCTCTTTTCTACTCCGGATACTAGCTGCAGCGGAATCAGCAATGCAATCAACAATGCCGTAACCGGCAGAAACACCAATACCACAGGAATCTGGGAAGCCATGTCTACCGGCATCTGCTGTTTCATTTCTAGGATCATGTAAAGTCCCGCTGCCACAAGCCATGAAACCGTTCCTCCTGTAAGACAGAAAAAATATTTTTCCCTCACATACGTTTCTGCATCAATCGGCAAAGTCATCAAAAATCCATATCCTTTATCAAGCTCGTCATAGGTAACTGTATTTATCAGAAGAATACTGATTGCAAACGGCAACCACCCCAGGATAACCGCTTCATTCTGTAATCCTATCACCACTCCAATGATAAGAAGGAAAATTAATGCCTGTTTATTACACCAAATTAACCGGAAATCTTTTTCTACTAATCCTGCCATTATCTGTACCCTCCCGTCATCATAAGAATTAATTCATCAATTCCGCCATGCTCCACCGCAATCTGCGGATAATTTTCCTGATAAAATCTTCTGTCATTAGTAAAGCAGGCATAACCATAAGTTTCTTTCTGTACTTTTATGACTGCTGTCTTGTCTAATGTCCTGTATTGTTCCTCATTCACCTTCAAAATACCATACTGCTCTAAAATAACATCTGTGTCCTCATGCAAAATGATTTTTCCGTCATGAATGAGATAAATGTCGTCACAAAGTGACTCCAAATCTGTGGAAATGTGCGATGTAATCAATATTGTGCGCTTCTCGTCCTGCGCTATATATTCCCGTAGCAAATCAAGGATTTCATTCCTTGCCTCCACATCAAGCCCTGCGGTCGGCTCATCTAAAATCAACAAATCAGCTTTATGGCTGATTGCTGTCAGCACCCTCAGTTTTGCTTTCATACCTGTGGAAAATTCTTTTAATTTCTTCTTCCGTGGAAGCTTTAAAGCCTCACATTTTTGGTCAAAAAAATCCTTCTGGAAATCAGGATACATTTTAGCAAGGATATGCCAGACATCTTCCACCGTAAATTGTGAACTAAAGCCTGCCTCCGTCAAAGATACTCCGATTTTCTGCTTTACCGCAGCCGGAAGCTCTCCACCTTCGTTACCAAACACACAAATCTTTCCAGCATCCGGCTTTACCAGTCCAAGTATCAGTTTAATTGCCGTACTTTTTCCTGCGCCGTTTTTTCCTACAAACCCTGTAATTCTCCCCTCTGGTATTTCCAAGGATAGTTCCAGTTCAAAGTCCTTATATTTTTTTCGGACATTCTGCATTGTTATCATAATTCGCCTTTCTATTTCTCATCAAGTATGAGCTTTACAACCTCTAAGATTTCTTCTTTCTCCATCCCAATTGCCACTGCCCGGTCAATGGCTTTGTCAAAGTCCTCTTCCACAGCAATTCTTCTCGCCTCCGACGCAAGCTGTTTATCCGAAGCAGTCACATATGTTCCCTTTCCGTGAACAGTCGTAACAAAGCCTTCCTCTTCTAACTTGTCATAAGCTTTCTTTACAGTCAGCGCGCTGATGCGAAGTTCCCCTGCAAGCGTCCTCACAGACGGAAGTGCCTCTCCCTCTTTTAATACAGACTGGATAATCTCTGACTTTATCTGCTCCATAAGCTGTTCGTAAATCGGAACCATGGAAGAATGATTTAATATAATATGCATATTTTTCTTTTCTCCTTTGTGATAAACAGTATATAACAGTTGATGTGTGTTGTCAACTGTTATATACTGTTTATTAAAAATATACAAAATAAGAGCCACTCTAAGGTGACTCTCATTTATTTTTATATTTAACTTAACTAAAATATTTTACCTATTTTTCTGTTAATCTACAAGAAGTTCCCTACAATAATATTTTAATCCTTTTTGAGCATTCTCTTTCTTATAAATATAAAAATCGTACCATACTTTCAAAGTTTAGTACGATATCTCCACTATAATAGGATTATTTCCTCTCGACTATCCAACTAGCTTATCCAACATTCCTGCAATCTTTTCTCTTTCACTGCTGCCATTAGTCTTAAATCTTAATAATGGAATTTCATACAAATCCATTATGCGGTCCTTTAATAAATCTCTTGAAGCCTGCACGGTATCCTTTTTATGAAATTCATATCCATCAACTTCAATCGCTAAAACCGGCTTTTTACTGATTCTGTTGTAAATCAGAAAATCCAGATGTGTTGCTGGATTCATTGCATACTGGCACTCCCTGTCATTTAATAGTTGAGGATTTTTAATCAGCATATTCAATGGAAAATGACAAACAACATCTAAACTTAAATATTTATTATCAGCAATTATTTCCTGTATCAATGAATACATAAGATTCTCAGAGTCATATTCTGATATCTTTTTATATTTCTGCAAATATACTATTCTTTCCTCAGTATACTGCTTGTAAAGATAATCAAAGATTGAATAAATCTTACTCTCAACAACTTCAAAATTATTATATTGAATGTAATCTATTAAATCTGTTATATTGTGTTCTTTTGACTGCTCATTTCCAGTCACAACCAACATCAGTTTCTTTTTTGCCCTTGAAACTGCAACATTAATCAAATACGGATCATCCGCAAAATCTGATATTTCATCATCTACAGTGGATATAATAATATTGTCTTTCTCCTTGCCCTGAAACTTATGTACGGTAGCTGCATCAATATCTGTTATCTCCCTGTTCAATGCTTCAACCTGATTCCTGTACGGAGCAATAATCCCCGTTTCTTCCGGGTTGAAATTATATTTAGGCATAATTTCATTTTTTATAACATCTATCTGACGCTGACTGTAATGATTTCGTTCATGATTCCCGGCAACTGTTTTCACCACTGACAAAACATCATCTTCGCCATTATCCTTTGTCATAATAATCAGTTCACCACGATAAAATTTCTGATTGCAGAAATTAATTATTTTAGGATGACACCTATAATGCTCTCGCAATAATGTCTGTGTTACATCAGGCATAATATCCAGAATTGACTGCAAAAAGCTCTTTGTAAACTGATATCCTTCTTTCAGATTATATGTATCAAATATAGCTTTTGCTCTGACCCTCATATCTTCTGTAACAACATTTGAAAGCTGCTTAGTATCTCCCACAATAACCACATTTCTCGCACAAGAAAGTGCTAAAGCCCCTGTTGCAATATCTACCTGTGATGCCTCGTCCATAATAAGATAATCATATACCACATCTGAATTCAGACTATTTCTCGATGAAAATGTGGTACTTAATATAACCGGATACTCCTTCAATACATCATTGGATTCCTTCCACAGATTATCCTCACTAAATACTCTCCGGCTGTCGTTCCCTTCATATCTTCTTGCCAGCTTGTCTTTTAGTAAAATCATTGAATTGTCACATAAATCGTCAAGCAAATGCTTATCAACACCGTTTAAATATCCCTCAATATCTGAAATCTGCTTAGATAATTCTTTTTCTTTTGCCTTATAATACATAGCCTGAAATGTTGTAATTATCTTTGAAAATTCCTGCTTATAAAAACTCCAGTGTGTTACGCCATACTTGAAAAATGTCTTTATTTTAAACCAGAATCCTATTGTCTTTTTCTCCTCTGATATTGCCTGACACTCCTGCCATAACATCATCCATTGTTTTGACGATAACATTTTCTTGAACTTTATATTATCTGTATTAACATCGGATTCTTCAACATACTGGTTAAAATATTGCTGTTCTGTAACTAATTGAGATAATTCCTGCCTTAAATAAGCAAGTTTTTCCTGTTTATCAAAAAAATCTTTTAACCTAACGGATTGCTCTGATATTTTCTTACGCATTTCGCCAAATTCTTCAGACATTTTCCAAGTTGAAAAATCAGGATAAGATGAATCCTGATGTTCAACAAATGTTTTCTTATTTTTAGAACTTCCCAATGTTGCAGCAACAAATCCCAGATTATACTGTGGCGAAGACAGTTTGTCATATACATTTTCAGTTGCAGAATTATTATTAGATACAATCTGTACCGTTTTGTCCTGCATCAATATATTAGCGATAATATTTAATATCGTCTGTGTTTTACCTGTTCCCGGCGGTCCTTGTATTACACTTATCTGATTCTCCATCGCATTTTTTACAGCATTATACTGACTGTTATTACAGCCAAATGGAAATATCGGAACATATTCTCCCCCTCTTTTACCAGTATTCAATAAAGAAGGATTCAAATATTTCGCTAATGCAACCTCATTACCAACATAAGTAATTTTATCAAATCTTTTAGGTAATAATTTTTCCCCCGTCTCTTCATTTCTAATATTACTCAATTCAGCAATCTGCTTTATATATTGGAATACATCGGCAGACCTTTTATCATTCAGGCACGACTCTGCAATATGTAAATCGTGCTCATGGTAATCCCGTTCACTGCCGTCTTTAAAACAAATATGCCAATAAGACTCCTGTCTGCCTCTGAACACAGATATTGCATCTATATCAAAAAACTCCCGTCCCTCTCTGCTAATACGATACGACTTAGGATTTAAAACATCCGGCTTAGTTAATTTCTCAACATTCATATATGCATAGAGATAGCTTTTCCCATTATTAAATTTCACGTTCCATTTATGTGTCTCCGTGTCGTACACACATGACATTACTTCGGTTGTCTTTATCTCGCCCTTGATAATAATCATATAATATCTTGTATCCATTTAGGCCTCACTGTTTCTGGTTGTTATTAGAAAAAATTATTCAAAATAGTACCTTTGAATACATAAATAACTTTTCTTAATCTATTCCTAATCATTCATAATCTCTTTTATTTTCTTAATGCAAAAAACACACGCCTTAAAAAATCTATAAAAAGAAAAACCATTTTTACTATTGCTTTGTATATAATTTATTATATTGTTATCGTTATTTGTATAATACATTTAGGTTGGAATATTATGGAGTCTATCACTTATGTGTTAAGTATACCACCAATCATTATTCCTTTTATTATTAAAATGATTAAACCAGACTTACAAACCAAGTAATATTCCAAAAATTATTGTCATTTGATTGTCACTCAACCAAAAACGAGCCAAGAAAAGCCGTAAATTCGGCATTTCTTGGCTCCTGTACATTACTCAAACTCGCAGAATCTAGTTTGATTTTGGTTATTTTAATGTAGTTATCTATACCATTTAGTATTGATAACTCATGCTTTTTCCACACGTTATTTTTCGTTTCACATATTTTTAGTACCAATCCAGTACCATTGCATTTTTTCATTATTGTGTGTAGTTCCGGTGGCTTGCAGGTTTGTTTACTATTCAGAGAATAATCATCTGATAGTTTGCAAGTCCACCTATGGAGATTATAATCTCCGGACGATGTTTCTGCAACTAGAAATTTTGAGGTACTAATGGATAGCATCATTCTTTTCCATATCATTCATCAATTTATCAAAGTCACTTTCATATAGTGAATCCTGTATAACTCTGTATTTCTCAAACTCACTTTCTGCAAATTCCTTTGCAATAGCTGCTAATGAATAGAACTTATAATTGTATGTTTTCCCATCATCCGCAGTTTGTGCAAATTTTGCACAAACTGAATTTTCATCTAATTCTCCCTCTTTAAAAATATTGCTCAGATGCTTTGTAACCACACTTCTATCTACATCAAAAAGCTGCGAAATTGCTTTCTGCGTAAGCCATACATCTCCATTCTGAACCCTGACTTCTATTCCGTCTTCTCCTGCATCTCGTGTGAAAACCAAGAAATCAACAGTGCTATTTCTTATCTGTAATTCTTTGCTCATAAAAGTGTTCCTTTCTATATTCTCATGAATGTTACTCTTACATCTTATAGAATCCATATGTTTTAGTCCTATTCAGCTCAACCATTATCTCCAAATGTAATTTCCATCAATTCACTGGCTATCTCTTTACTCAGAATCCTCATAATACTGTCATCAACCTTATCCTTAAAAAACTTTTAATCTCCTCACTTATTCTTCCATACTCATAATCATGCACATAATGTGGGCAATCCAATTCTATGTACTTCCCAGACTCCACTTCTGAGATGTATTTTTCCTGTATCCTTCTCCATGTTTCTTTATCAAAACCAGTTCCACCAGTTCCATCAGAAATAAAAAGCAGCATAGGAACCTGTGGTACTCCATTTTGAGCTACAATTCTTGCATTATCCTTAACACTCTTCGCTTCATTTATCATTGTTACAGTTGCCGTTCTGTTATAAAAAATTGCTCTATACCTATTCTTTTCGTCATTAGTCAACGTTCCATGCTTTATAGCATCACTTTCCGCAAGTGTAGGAATTAGTCTGGTAATTCCTAAATTCGCTGCATATTGTCCAAGTTTCATTAGTGCAAGATTTATTTTCATATTCTCGTAATATTCTGGCACAGCCATATCTAAACCTATAATTGCTTCAATTTCATCGGGATACTTCTGTGCCCAATACAGAGCTTCAATTCCAGACATAGAATGCGGACATAAAACATATGGACCATCAATTCCTGCTTTATTCAAAGCTAATCTTGTTTCAGATAATACAGTCTGTATGTTTCTGTCTTCATCAACAACATCACTATATCCATATCCAAACTTTTCAACAACAACAATTCTATACTCGTCGCTTAACAATGAATATAGGGATTTAAAATCCAGAATGGGAGAACACGTTCCGCTCCCAGACAAAAACACAAGCGTTTTGGAACCACTCCCCTCAACATAAATGCTAATATTATTTCCATTTATATCTATAAGCTGCCCTAATGGTTCCCTTAATTTTTCCTCTTTCCTAAGCTTATACCTATGATAACCAAAGCAAATCCATATTAAAATAACAATGATTGCTACAATCCATAGAAAAACACGTAACATACTTTTAATTCCTTTTTTCATTATTTATG
>OGNL01000309.1_pt1 | contig 22490 bp, 13 predicted proteins | sample 1573471 | NCBI WGS metagenome assembly OGNL01 (sample SAMEA2582001, study PRJEB24529) | metagenome | biome: Human gut stool | place: China | collected 2011 | reverse complement strand
CTTAATCTGTATTATCAGCGTCATCTTTGTCTGAAAAATAATCAGACAGAAAGCTGCGAATTTATGCCCCACTTTGTCCTTTTTGAGATAACTTTGCATCAGAATAAATAAGCCAAGCCATGCCTTTATCCCAAGACACCCTCCGCTTCATCCGCGAGCATCGCCGCGACGACGTGCGCAGCCTTGCCTTGCAGGCACGCCGCTACCCTTCGGTAGACATGCCCGCCGCCATCACACAGATTTCCGGCTGGCAGATTGCCAAAGAGAAGATACCCGCATGGGCCGAGAACGAGCATATACTCTACCCCGCCCACCTTTCTCTGGAACAATGCTCCTCCCAAGCAACGGCACAGTATAAAGCGGAGATTATAACTAACCTGCTACATACAGAACAAGAACATCCCGCGCAGAACAGTACCCCCGCATCAGCCGGCACCTTTACCGACCTCACCGGAGGTTTCGGCATCGACTGCTCCTTCCTCTCCTGCTGCTTCGGGCACGCCACTTACGTAGAGCGCCAGGAAGCCCTCTGCCAGATAGCCGCACACAACTTCCCTGTCCTCGGCCTGAACCACATCTCCGTCTGCCACGCAGACAGCGTCTGCCATCTGCAAGAGATGGAGCCCGTGGACTGTATATTCATAGACCCTGCCCGCCGCGACGGACACGGTGGAAAGACCGTAGCCATCGGCGACTGCGAACCCGATATAGCCGCCCTCGAAGAACTGCTGCTGCGCAAGGCAAGACACGTACTGGTAAAACTCTCCCCCATGCTCGACCTCACCCTTGCCCTGAACGATTTGAAGCATGTCCACCAGGCACACATCGTCTCCGTGGGCAACGAATGCAAGGAACTGCTGCTCTTGCTGGGACAAGGCGAAGGAGTGCCGGCAGACGACATCCCCATTCATTGCGTCAACTTCACCGGTGTACCGGCTCCCCAAGCCCTCGTCTTCACCCGCCGGCAGGAGAAGGAGCGTGCATGCCCCTACACCCCTCAACTGAAATCATACCTCTACGAACCGAATGCCTCCGTGCTGAAAGCCGGTGCATTCCGCAGCCTCTCCTCATTGTATAAGGTGGAAAAACTGCATCCCAACAGCCACCTCTACACCTCGGACCACTTCCTGCCGGACTTCCCCGGCCGCAAGTTCCGGATTACCTCCTCCTGCGGCTTCGGCAAGAAAGAAGTGAAAGAGATGCTGGCTGCCGAGAAAAAGGCGAACCTCACCGTGCGCAACTTCCCCGCCACCGTGGCCGAACTGCGCAAACGACTGAAATTGGCCGAAGGGGGAGGCACTTATCTCTTTGCCACTACTCTGGCAGACGAGAAGAAGGTACTTATCCGCTGCCAGGCTACGGGATAAGACACCAACCCCTATACCTTCCCCTGCACGAGATGTACATCTCATGTTGCTCGATATGTACATCTCATACAGTCCGAGATGCACATCTCGTGCATCTTTAGCATCAGTCTGCCAGATGACGGCAAAGGGAGATACCGCCGAAAAGGTACTACCTCCAAGAATTTATGTAACCTCATTGTAACTGAATCGTTATCTGTTCTTCAACGCTCCGCAACCTCCACGTAACGGCAACCCTCTACTTTTGCGGCAGATTATTAACAGATAATAACAAGTATGAAACAGATTTTGAGAGCATTCTTATTCTTACTCCTATTCACCGCCACCGTCAATACGGCCATTGCCGACGAAAAAGCAAATGTCACGAAACAAGGAACTGTACGTGGACGCATCATCGACGCCACTAAACAAACTCTCCCGGGCGCATCCATCTACATCGAGAAACTACACACTGGCGTGACGAGCGACGTCAACGGCTTCTACACTTTCTCTAACCTTGACCCGGGAACCTATACAGTAAAGGTGAGCTACGTGGGCTACTCTCCCGTAGAACTGAAAATCACCATCCCCGCAGGCCGTACACTGGAAAAAGACGTCGTACTGAACGAAGGCGTGGAGTTGCAGGAAGTGGTGGTAGGCGGCGCCTTCCAGGGACAGCGCCGTGCCATCAACTCACAGAAAAACAACATGGGGATTACGAATGTAGTCTCTGCCGACCAGGTAGGCAAGTTCCCCGACTCCAACATCGGTGACGCCCTTAAACGCATCTCCGGCATCAACGTGCAGTACGACCAAGGCGAGGCACGCTTCGGGCAAGTGCGGGGCACGAGTGCCGACCTCAGCTCCGTCACCATCAACGGCAACCGCGTTCCCTCTGCCGAAGGCGATACGCGCAACGTACAGCTCGACCTCATTCCGGCAGACATGATTCAGACCATCGAAGTGAACAAGGTAGTAACCGCCGATATGGACGGCGACGCCATCGGCGGCAGCATCAACCTCGTCACCAAGAACTCCCCCTACAAGCGTACCATTGCCGCCACCGCCGGAACCGGCTACAACTGGGTGAGCGAAAAGGCGCAACTGAACCTTGGCTTCACCTACGGCGACCGCTTCTTCAACGACAAACTCGGCTTGATTGTATCGGCCTCCTATCAGAACTCACCTTCTGGTTCCTACGACACCGAATTTGTATGGGAGCAGGATGACAACGGCAAGACGTACGTCAACGACTACCAAATCCGCCAATACTACGTCACCCGCGAACGCCAAAGCTACTCCGCCGCACTGGACTGGGACATCAATGCCAACCACAAACTCACCTTCAAAGGCATCTTCAACAACCGCAACGACTGGGAGAACCGCTACCGTACCACGCTGAAAGACCTTGACCCCGACGGCAACGCCACCGTACGCATACAGACCAAAGCCGGTACGCCGGACAACCGTAACGCCCGCCTGGAACGCCAGCGCACCATGGACTTTGCCCTCGGCGGCGAACACCTCTTCGGCTCACTCTCCATGGACTGGCACGCCAGCTATGCCAAAGCCAGCGAAGAACGTCCCAACGAACGCTACATCGACTTCCAACTGAAGAAACAGAAGTTCGACATGGACCTGAGCGACGAACGCCAACCCTTTGCCAGCCCCAAAACAGGCTCTACCATGACATTGAACGATGAATTCAGCCTGAAAGAGCTGACGGAACAGCAGGAAGACATCAAGGAGCAGGACCTGAAGTTCTCCGCCAACTTCAAACTTCCCTTCAAGAACGGCAACAAGCTGAAGTTCGGCGCAAAGGTAGTGCGCAAGACCAAGGATAAAGAAGTGGACTTCTACGAATACTCTCCTCTGGACGAGGATGCCTTCATGACGAACAGCCTGGCAAATACAGTGGACCAGACCAACAAGAACTTCATGCCCAACAACAAATACCAGGCAGGCATCTACGCCAGCAAGGAATACACCGGCTCTTTAGACTTGAACAACGCTTCCCTCTTTGAGAAAGAACAGGTGCAGGAAGAACTTGCCGGAAACTTCAACGCCCGCGAAACCGTGACTTCCGGCTACCTCCGCTTCGACCAAAAACTGACAAAAGACGTGGAACTGATGACCGGACTTCGCATAGAGAACACCAACCTTGCCTATACGGGACGCACCTACGATGCCGACGAAGACCTCACCAGCAAGACCGACCGTCAGCGCAACAGCTACATCAACTTCCTGCCGTCGCTGCTCGTAAAGTGGAATGTAAACGATGACTTCAAAGTGCGCGGTTCGTTTACCCAAACCTTGTCACGCCCCAAATACTCGGCCCTCGTGCCCAGTGTGAACATCAAGCGTTCCGACAACGAAATCACCATCGGAAACCCGGAGCTGAAACCTACCGTCTCCTACAACTTCGACTTGAGTGCCGACTACTACTTCCGCAGCATCGGTCTGATAAGCGCCGGCATCTTCTACAAGAAGATAGACGACTTCATCGTAGACCAGGTGAGCACCAACTACGAATACCAGGGTAACACCTACACCCGCTTCACCCAACCCAAGAATGCGGGCAACGCCAACCTGGTAGGGGTAGAGTTATCCTACCAGCGCGACTTCAGCTTCATTGCTCCCGCTCTGAAATGTGTAGGTTTCTACGGAACGTACACCTACACCCACTCCCGTGTGGAAGACTTCAACTTCGAAGGCCGCGAGAATGAGAAAGACTTGAGCATGCCAGGCTCTCCGGAGCATACCGCAAATGCTTCCCTATACTTTGAGAAAGGCGGTCTGAATCTGCGCCTGAGCTATAACTTCGCTTCCGACTTCATCGACGAAATGGGAGAAAGCACCTTCTACGACCGCTACTACGACAAGGTGAACTATATGGACGTAAACGCCAGCTATACCTTCGGAAAGAAATTCAAGACTACCTTCTACGCCGAAGCCAACAACCTGCTGAACCAGCCGCTACGCTACTACCAGGGCACAAAAGACCGTACCATGCAGGCAGAATACTACGGCGTGAAAGTGAATGCGGGAGTGAAGATTAATTTTTAAACAGCGAATTCTATCTCAACAAGTTATCAACATTAACTACTCAACAATTTAATAATGACAATGAAGAAAATATTCCTTTTACTGTTTATTGCCCTACTCGGCAACGCAGCCATTGCCCAAATCACCGATTACTCCATCTTCGACAAGAAGTTCAACTTCTACGTAGCCAACGACCTCGGCCGTAACGGCTACTACGACCAAAAGCCCATCGCCGAACTGATGGGACAAATGGCAGAAGAAGTAGGCCCCGAATTCGTTCTTGCCACCGGCGATGTACACCACTTTGAAGGCGTACGTAGCGTGAACGACCCGCTTTGGATGACCAACTACGAACTTATTTACAGCCACCCGGAGCTGATGATAGACTGGTTCCCCCTGCTGGGCAACCACGAATACCGCGGCAATACGCAGGCTGTGCTCGACTACAGTAATATCAGCCGCCGCTGGACCATGCCCGCCCGTTATTATACCAAGACGTTCGAGGACAACGGCGCTACCATCCGCATCCTTTGGGTAGACACCGCCCCGATGATTGACAAATACCGCAACGAAAGCGAGACCTATCCCGATGCCTGCAAGCAGGATTACCAGCAACAACTTTCCTGGATAGATTCCGTACTGACTACCGCCAAAGAGGACTGGGTTATCGTTGCCGGACACCATCCCATCTATGCCGAAACCCCGAAGGACGAGAGCGAACGCGCGGATATGCAGGCACGTCTCGATCCCATCCTGCGCAAGCACAAGGTGGATATGTACATCTGCGGGCACATCCACAACTTCCAGCACGTACGCGTGGCAGGCAGCGACATCGACTATATCACCAATTCTGCCGGTTCGCTCGCCCGCAAGGTGAAGCCCATCGAAGGGACCGTATTCTGCAGCCCCGAACCGGGTTTCTCCATTGTATCGGCCAGCAAAAAGACACTGGAACTGCGCATGATTGACAAGAAAGGGAATGTATTGCACACGGTGACGCGCAGCAAATAATCCAAGCCGGCACGCAAGCAGGCGCATTCCCCCGAAGCCCTGCCGAACAACCACTTTCCTCCCACGAAGCAAAAGACCATGTTTCGTAGGAGGATTTTTCCATCTCATACGACAAAAACAAAGCCTATCCGCAGGAATACAAGAAAAAGCCCTATATTTGCATTTGTCAATACATAACTATGATGAAGAAGATACACTTCCTGCTACTAATCAGCCTGCTACTTGCCGCTTGCAGTGATGACGACAAAGACTTCAATCCCGGTGATGCCGTGACCGTCAAAGCCGACGGCTTGCAGAGCGGCGACCAAATCATATTGGACATCTACTGGCCGATAGCCGACAATCCTCTCTTTCCCGAAGGGTATTCACGCTACACACGCGCCGTTACCACGGAGCAAACCACCAACAGCATTACTTTCCTTGCCCCCGGACACTGGCCCGCCTCACGGGTAGAAATGTTCCTGGAACGGGCAGGACAGCTTCAGCCTCTCGGCCAGATTTCGGTAGCCGACGGACAATCCCCCGAAGAACCATATCTCTACGGTATCACCAACTCCCACGCCATTTACACACCGACCGTTCCCCGCGGCATCACCCGTATCGACCTGGTAACACAAGAAATATCGGAAGTAATCCAGTTCCATGACGACGAAGATTTCCACCTTGCCGCCAACATCCCCGGCACCAACATCCTCTGCGGGATACGGGAGAAAGACGGCAGTAGTTTCATCGACGGATACGACCTCTGCATGCACTATTGGTGTAACCCGGTAGAACGTAACGCAATTACCATCTGCTCGGACTTCAACAACACTGTTTCCCTGGAAATGGCCGGAGATAAGCTCCTCACCTACTGTAGCATCTCTTATCCGGTATATACCCGGTTGAATATGCCACCGATACATACTCCCGAAATACCATTACCGGATGGACTGAAGCCCGAATCCCTCTCACGCTATCCGGGCGTGATAGCCGACGCCCACATGCTGCTCTCGGCCAACAACGGCGACGGCACCTTCTCGCCCGTCGTGATAGACATCGCCAAAGAAAAGATGCACTGCTACGACCCCATCAAAGCCGAAGCCTTGATACCTTTCCGGATTATGGAACCATCCCCCGAAAACCCAAACAGCCTGCAATGCAAAGGAGGCTATATCGTTTCCCGTGCCAATGGTGGAGATACGCAATTCTGCTTATGGGATACTACTGCCGGAAACTTGAAAGAGCCTTTCGCCACCTACCCCAACGCCGTACGCTCCGCTGCCATGTACTACTCCAAGGACGGGCAGACAAGGAAACTCTACGTGCAGTTTGCAGGCTATCGTGAAGGCGACTTCACATTTGTCATGGGATTTCCCGGACGCAACTGGCGCTACATGATTTCCAACGAAGTGGAAGAACGCATGCAAACCACCAACTTCATGCGCCACCACGTGCGCGACGTCCGCCAGAAAGCCCTCATGGAGCAAATGCTGAAAGACGATGCCGTGCGCATCCACTATGCAAGCAAATACGCCTCATCCGCCAATTACTGGAAGAATGCCATCGGTATGAACGAAGGGCTTGTCCGCCTGAAAGTACTGAATACGAAACGCGCACAGCAGGAACAGCTCCTTGCACGCGGCCGTGCCCTGAACGACAGCTCTTATCAAAAGGCTTTCGACCAAATACGTGGCATCGTGAAACATCGCCGCAATGCCCTCTATCATCAGCAGGCCATCCAGGAAGCATTGGTTACGGGACTCGACTTCATGCGGATTCCTAGTACCGCTGCCCTGGTTTCTGCCTTGAAAAGCAAGGATAAAGCCCGGATAAAAGCCGCCGCCGACAGTCTGCAAGTTGCCGCCGACAAGTATTTCGCCTCCGTCCCCTTCCCCGAAGTGGAGCGGATTGTAGGCAAGAAGATGCTACAGACCTATATGAAATACATTCCTGCCGAACAGCGCATCGGTATTTTCAAAGTTATCGACAAGCGTTTCAAGGGAGACAGCGATGCCTTTATCGATGCCTGCTTCGAATATTCCATCTTCGGCAGCAAGAAGAATTTCGCCAAGTTCATCCGCAAACCCAGCTTGCATAAGATTGGCAACGACTGGATGACACTGCTCAAATACTCCATCACCGACGGTCTGTTGCAAACTACCATTGCCATGATGGATGCCAACCGCAACTATAATGCCGCTCACAAGGTATGGGTAAAAGGCATGATGGACATAAAGCGGGAAACCGGCACACCTATATACCCCGATGCCAACTCCACCCTGCGCCTGACCTATGGACGCGTATTGCCGTATAAACCTGCCGACGGCGTGAAATACGGGTATTACACCACCCTGAAGGGGGCAATGGAAAAGGAAGACCCCGACAATTGGGAGTTTGTGGTGCCTGCTAAATTGAAGCAATTGTACCAGACAAAAGATTTCGGACGATATGCCATGCCCGACGGCGAGATGCCCGTATGCTTCATCGTGAACACGGACAATACGGGCGGAAACTCCGGCAGCCCGGTGTTCAATGCCAAAGGCGAACTGATAGGTACGGCTTTCGACCGCAACTACGAGGGTCTGACAGGTGACATCGCTTTCCGTCCGTCTTCGCAGCGTGCCGCTTGTGTGGATATCCGATATACGCTGTTTATCATAGACAAGTATGCCGGTGCTTCACACATCATCAAGGAACTGACGATTAGCGAAGCGGAACCGGACATAGCAAAAAGTAATTAGTTATTACTAATTTGCAATTGACGGTGAACAATTTCTTCGTTTATCCGTTATATATTCATAAACTATATATAAGACAAAGATTATGGAGAAATTTGAAGAATTAATACAATCGGAGAAACCTGTTTTAGTGGACTTTTTTGCTACTTGGTGCGGACCTTGTAAAGCCATGCACCCCGTACTGGAAGCATTGAAAAGCGAAATCGGCGACAGAGCGCGTATCGCAAAAATCGATGTGGACCAGCATGAAAAATTGGCTGCAAGCTATCGTATACAGATGGTTCCTACCTTTATCCTGTTCAGAAAGGGTGAAGCCTTGTGGCGTCATTCGGGGGTAATCAGCGGTAAGGAACTTAAAGCCATTATCGAACAAAACTCATAATTAAGAAACATGAAGAAAATCATAACCATGGCGGTTCTCATCTTCTCAAGCATGCTGACTTATGCTTGCACCGGTGGAGCCGAACAGAAACAAGCTGAAACGCAAAAGACTGCCCAGGACGGTAGCGTAATCGTAATGAACAAAGCCATGTTCATCAAGGATATATTCGATTACGAGAAGTCCAAAGAGTGGAAATATAAAGGCGACAAACCCGCCATCATCGACTTATATGCCGACTGGTGCGGACCTTGCCGGATGACAGCGCCTATCATGAAGGAACTGGCGAAAGAATATGCCGGGAAAATCGTAATATACAAAGTCAATGTGGATAAGGAGAAAGAACTGGCAGCCTTGTTCAACGCCACCAGTATTCCTCTGTTTGTCTTTATTCCAATGCAGGGCGAACCCCAGTTATTCCGCGGAGCTGCCGACAAGGCAACCTACAAAAAGGCTATCGATGAGTTCCTGTTGAAGAAATAACAGCATATACAAGTAAAGAGAATATGCCCAAATAGAGAATGCTCACTGTGTGCTTTTTTTAGGCACGGGAAATCCGTGAAATCTGTGCCTAAAAAGAGCATCAGGTGCACGTCTTAATACAATTTTTGAGGAACAAACTACCGGATTCCCGTTTTGCAGGATTCTTATAACACTATCGGCATCTCCTGCCATACCCCGTTATACATCTCCATCACAATTTCATATCCAGCCTGCTTTAATGCCCGCAATGCTTCCGGGCGACCGCTATTAATCCGCTCCGGATAGTGAGAGTCACTATTGACCTGAACGCGGATACCCAAACTGCGCAATAACGGGAAATAACGTTCGTTGGGATAGAAAGTGCCCAAATCATGGTAAGACTTGGTATTGATTTCCACTTGATAGCCTCGTGCGGCAATGTCTTCAAAGTACTCTTTCACGAGCGTATCATACCAAGCCTCGTCAAGCAGACCGGGACGATAGCAAGCAGCATTATAGTGCATCTTGTCCGCATGTCCCACTACATCGAACCCGCCCAACTCCAGCATACGCCTCAACCGTCCGTAGTACAAGCGCACCACCTGCTCCAAGTCGCCGCCAAACTGCTTATCCACTATCTGCCTGAAAACATCGGCCGGAACATCCACATCCACCACTTCGCCCCGTTCATTATACAGCATGTGCACGGAACCGATGCGATAATCCAGCGGCAGTTCACGAAAACGGGCAGCAGACGGATTGCTCTCTTCATTTAAATAATCTATTTCCAAGCCGAGATAAAGTTCTATCTTTCCGGCATACTTTTCCTTTATCCGATGAAATTCAGCCAGATAGTCGTTCATACGGTCCCACTCCATAGTCCATGCCGTAGAAAAAGGCAACGGGGCATGGGATGAAAAGCCATACGAAGTAAATCCCTCGCTCAAGGCAAACCGCACGAAATCTTCCATGCCGGCACGTCCGTCACAATACAGGCTGTGACTATGATAGTTCGTCAGATTCTTGCTTCTGCTCATTCTCGTATATTTTAATTAGATTCTTATTCCGGCATCTCATCAGTCTGCCGATAGAAACCGGAACGGTTTCTCAGTTCGACTCTATCTCGCTCAGTTCCAGCCAGCGCATGGTCTTTTCATCAATCAAGTCCGTCAGTTCCGGCAAGCGTTTCGACTTCTCCGTCAATTCCTCTACGGATAGCGCACCGCTGCACAACGCCTCTTCAATGGATTGCTTTTCGGCTTCCAATGCCGCAATCTCCTGTTCGAGTTGTTCAAATTCGCGCTTCTCCTTGAAAGACATACGGCGCTTTTCATTCAGACGCACTTTCGCAGTCTTTTCTTCCTGAGTTTTAGCCGCTTCTTTTTCCTTTTCCTTCTCTTGGGCGGCTTTCACATCCTTCCAGTCACGATACTGCGTATAGTTGCCGGGGAAATCGCGGATGTCTCCCTGCCCGTTAAACACCAGCAAGTGGTCCACCACCTTATCCATGAAGTAGCGGTCGTGGCTCACCACAATCACACATCCCTTGAAGTTCTGCAAGTACTCTTCCAATACGTTCAGCGTAACGATGTCCAGGTCGTTGGTAGGCTCGTCCAGAACCAGGAAATTAGGATTACGCATCAGCACCGTACACAGATAGAGACGGCGGCGCTCGCCACCGCTCAGCTTATAGACATAGCTGTGCTGCGTTTCAGGCGTAAAGAGGAAATGTTGCAAAAACTGCGATGCCGTCAGACGCTTGCCGTTACCCAGCTCTATCACTTCCGCGATGTCCTGCACCACATCGATGACTTTCATCTGCTCGTCAAATTGCAAACCCTCCTGCGAATAATAGCCGAAACGGACAGTTTCGCCGATGTCCAGCGTACCACTATCCGCCAACTCCTGTCCCATCAGTATCTTGATGAAGGTGGATTTTCCCGTACCGTTATTCCCCACGATGCCCAGCTTCTCATAGCGGGCGAAGATGTAGGAGAAATCATCCAGTATCTTCAAGTCGCCAAAGGACTTATAGAGGTGGTCTGCCTCGAATATCTTGCTGCCGATATAGGATGCCTTTACATCCAGCTTTACATTGTCGTTATTGAAACGTTGCTTGGCTACCTTCTCCAATTCATAAAAAGCGTCTTCCCGGTAACGTGCCTTATGCCCTCTGGCTTGCGGCATACGCCGCATCCATTCAAGCTCCGTACGATACAGGTTATTGGCGCGTTCTATCTCTACGGTCTTGGCTTCGATGCGCTCTTCGCGTTTTTCCAGATAATAGCTGTAATTGCCCTTGTACTGGTATATACGGCGGTTGTCTATCTCGATAATCTCCGAGCAGACGCGGTCGAGGAAGTAGCGGTCGTGCGTCACCATCAGCAGAGTGAGGTTGGTGCGGCGCAGATAATCTTCCAGCCATTCGGTCATATCCAGGTCGAGGTGGTTGGTAGGCTCATCCAATATAAGGAGATCGGGTTCGGTGATAAGCGTATTGGCAAGCGCCACACGTTTCAATTGTCCACCGGACAGAGACTTCACCTGCTGATTGAAATCGCGGATTTTGAGTTGGGAAAGAATTTGTTTGGCTTTCTGCTCATACTCCCAGGCCTTCTCATGGTCCATGCGCACTAGAATTTCATCCAAACCGGGATGCCCTTCCGTCTCCATGCAATGTTCATACTCCTTTATCAGCTCTACGGTACTGTTGCCATGATGAAAACATGCTTCCAACACAGTCAGCTCTTCCGGATATTGAGGGTCTTGTTCCAGATAGCCGACACGTATATCACGTCTGAAAGAGATTGTACCGCCGTCATAGCCTTCTTTTCCGGAAAGGATATTAAGCAGTGTGGACTTGCCGCTGCCATTCTTGGCAATAAGCCCCACCCGTTGCCCTTCGGACAAACCAAAGGATATATTCTCGAATAGTACCAGGTCGCCAAACGACTTAGTCAGGTTTTCCACTTGAAGGATTGAATTTACTGCTGCCAAAACTTATTAAATTGAGAGTTGAGAATTAAAATTGAGAAATTGCCATGCAGACGGCAATATGAATCGGGCAATGGCTTGTCATGAAAGTAAATTCCGGTAAACCTCTGCAAGATTGCAGGGCTCTCCGGCTTTGACTTTGCTCCATACCAATTTCATCGGGTCTATCACGGTATCGCCCGCAACACTCGTCAGAACAGGAGCTTCACGATTGCCATCGATAAGCGTGCGCCATTCCAAGCCGTCTACTTCATTAGCCAAAATCACGCAAAGCGTAATACCTAGCGACAACCATACCTCTTTTTTCTTGGCGCCTATGCTGCCGCTGTCTATGACCTGCTGCATATTGGCTATATCTTCTTCCTGTCCCTGGAAGTCTTTCTTCAACTGCTCTTTTACAGTGGTACATACCCACTCGTATGCTTCGTTTATCCGGTAAATTTCCGATAGGCGCACCGGAATTATCTCTGCCGGATATTTTTGGCCGGCCCGACGGATTTCCAATGAAGCTATGATACTTTCGGCCTCTGCCACCGGCTCTCCCTTACGCACCGTAAACGAGCATTCAAAAGCAACATCCTCTATCCCAGCTATCCAGAGATGGGAAGTGTAGTATGTTCCTTCTTCCTCGAACATCTCCTTACTGTACGCACAATCCAGACGACCTATTTTCACAAGTGTGGCCGAAGTATTCTCTTTGAGTTCCTGCTTAACGGATTCCCTGCCGTATGCAGTATCTCCCTTATAAGCCGATATACGGAAATTACCAGTCCACTCGTTAGGATTATAAAACAGGAAAGAGCCTTCCCCGTCTTCAAATTCGTTCCAGTCTGCCGGATAAACCATAGAGAACCATGCTCCCGGAGAAATGTATTTCTTACCTTGTTTCATACTTCATTGACTAAATGGGTTCTTTCTTGCAAAAGTAACATTACCGCTGTTGATATGCAAACAAACCCAACAAAAAACAGCCGATTCTCACGAACCGGCTGTTCCAATCATCATCTATGAATGAAGACTGTTTAGGTCTCCAATATTTTAATATATCTTATAAATCCATATTTCGAGTGCAAAGATAATCAATGAAATAATATGTGCATCAAGATTTTAAGATATTTAAATTAACATTCTATAAACTAATAAGGTTATGACCTACTTAATGTAACCGTAATACTCATTATCTGTCGCACAATCCCACCAAACCGGACACGACCAAATCGGGTCTGTCATGGCTTGCTTGTTGGATGCCTTTAGCTGAGTCAGGTTATAGTTACTCTCATGAGTACTCTGACTGAAACGACGGAACCAATAAGTAGGCTCATTCTTAGAAGTACCTACAATCTTACTGACAGCCGTGAAATCCTGCGGACGGTCGTAATCCACATAGTCATAATCCAAACGGCGCATATCATTCCAATTTTCGATATTGATACCCAATGCGATAATCTTCTGACGCATAATCTCGAACAAGGTCAGATTAGCAGCATTTTGACATACGGAAGAACTTGTCATATAAATACTGATTTCACCTTCATCCATCGGCTTCTGATCCGGATTCTTTGTTCCTTCGGCTTCCCATGATTTCAATTTAGCCTGCATACGATCAAAGTTTGCCTTTATGCCTTTTTGATAGGCATCCAATGCACCATCGGTATCTCCTTTGCGGAAAAGGACTTCCGCCTTGATAAAGCACATTTCCGAATAAGTAAGAATATCGGAATCTGAATTAGGACGTGCATAGAATGTACCTGTACCGCCCACATAGTCTGATTTCGCATCGGTATAGTAATACATATCCGTAGTGTTCCGCCCGCTATTGGCCATACCGTTAGAACGTAAATTTACATAAATAGTATCACCTGCACGCTTATAATCCTTATTATTACAATATGCAGCCCCCTTTTGATAAAGCACGGTCACATTGTTGCCATCGACCGTTGTCTGGTGTATAGCCTGGGCATCAGCAATAAACTTAGTCTTTGTTTCATTATCCGCTTTGGATAAATCATAAGTTATCATAAATCCACCTTTTTCCTTATTATAACCAGTCTCTCCGCCCGTTACGAACAAAGCCGCTACTGGACCGCCTTCTGCGCGTGTAGTGGAATGTATCACATCCACTCCGGCATCACGAATCCATTCATTAGCCGTTATTTTACCATCAGCATTCAGTTTCACATTTGTCATCATAGCAGGGACAAGCTTTGACAAACGGGGGTCTTCCGCACCCGAACCACCTGTAAATTTATTAGTTAACAGATTAACATACCAGCGCGTCAGACGTTGTGTCGAGCCATATCCGGTACAATCCCAAATAACGGAAGCCTGATAAGGGTCGCTCACCGTAAAATTAACCTCATCCCCTTCCACATTATAATGTTTCATAATGGTGTTGTCATCATTCGACTGAGGCGCAGAGTTCAATGCCGTCAAAATAGCTTCCGGATCATACAAATCCGCTTTCTTGGATAATTTCAGCAAATAACGGGCTTTCAGACCATAACATAATTTCAGCCACTTGGAAACTTCTCCGTCATTCCATAAATCGCCTGCACTCAATGCGGGAGCCGTGGCGTTCTGCTGCTTGCCAAAATTCTCGATAGCTTTGTCCAAATAGCCCATACAGAGTTCATACATAGTTTTACCGTCATCATAAGCCGGATTGGTTTTACCGGTAAACGCTTCCTGAACAGGCAGCTCGCCATGCAAGTCGAGCATCATCATAAATCCCATCGCCTTAATGCAATAAGCTGCACCTTCATAATGATAAGCTCCTTCCGCTTCCGCCTTCTCTATCAAAGGATCGATATTCACACCTGCACCCAGATAAAAATTCTGATAAATAGTGGTACATGAACTTTGGGCAGGATTCCATGATGACAAGAGGCTGTTGGCAGCCGTGCCGCCAGTCTGTGTCATGATACCGGCAATCGTATTGGTACGCATACTAGCTGTACCCCATGCGTAAGCATAATAGTTCTGTATCCACGGCAGGCGAAGCTGCGGTGATACGGTTTCGGAAACCGGATTATCCGGATCTGTATTCACATCCAGGTAGTCCTCGCAAGAAGACATACCGAACACAAGCGCCAAGCCAAGTGCAATATGTATTAGTTTCTTCATACTCTTATCTTTTTAAATCTGTTATTAGAATGTAAGATTAATGCCAAACGACATGCCGGCTGTGGCCGGAACACCGCAATAGTCGATACCAGCAGAACCGGAGCCACCTGTACCGGAACCTGAAACGCATGTTTCGGGATCCATACCCTTGTAGTTTGTCCAAACAAACAGATTAGTTCCTGTAATTGTAGCAGTCAGCCCCTTGATTATGTTTTGTTTCTTCAACAAATCCTTGAAATCGTAGGACAAGGAAATAGAACGCAAACGCAGCCAATTGGTGTCAGTTATAAAGTTATAGGCGTTCTTGGCATAATTCTTATAATACTCCTGAATCATATACTTGCCGGAACGGGTAGAGTTACCAACCTGATAAGTTTCATTGGCATTATAGGTAATTGTTTTGGTTTCATAAGACGGCTTTGCAGCAGTGCCTGTATTGACAACACCCGTAAATGATACGGATTCTCTGTTTATTGTCTTTGTGCTCAATCCTTTCGTCACGAGATAGTATTCAGTCCCATTATAGATGTCACCTCCCAGACGGATATCGAACAAGAAAGAAAGATTGAAATTCTTATAGCTGAAACTATTATTAAAACCACCTATCAGCTTCGGTTCACGGTTACCCACAATATTGGTTTCAACTTGCGTATCCTTATACAAGCCTGTAGACGGGTCGATAACATTGTACATCTTGCCGTCGGGCCCTTGAGCCGTTTCATACTTATTACCCGTCAATCCCAAAAAATAACCACCATTGGGTATTGAACCGGCTTTGGCTGCACCAACCTGCGCATCCGTTACATAGAAAATATCCACACCGTCGATAAAGTCTCCCAATCGTCCACGATTACCGGAAAGATTCAATGTCGTTTCCCATTGGAAGTCTTTCGTTACAATAGGTTTACCTGTAATCGAAAGCTCCATACCCTTATTTTCTACCGAACCGCCATTCAGCGTAAGGAAAATGTATCCCGTAGACTGTGCCAAACGCGGTGCACAAATCTGGTCTTTCGTCTTGCTTTGATAGTAAGTATAGTCAAAGCCCAAACGTCCGTTGAAGAAACGCATTTCCAAACCCAATTCATAAGAATCCTGTATTTCAGGTTTCAAACCGACACTACCGCCTGTCCAACTGTTGCCCATACCATATTTGCCACCGTTCAGCGTAGCTACCGGCCACATATAGTATCCCAAAGAATAGGCATCGGCATCTTTACCTACCCGTGCCCATGAACCGCGGATCTTACCGAATGAAAGTACGTTGTTTTTCGGCAGCAGTTCGGTAAACACAAACGAACCGCTTACGGAAGGATAAAAATAAGAACGGTTATTCACCGGCAATGTAGAAGACCAGTCGTTACGTCCGGTCACTGTCAGATAAACAAGATTCTTGTACGAAGCACGGAATTCACCGTAAAGACCTACCATGCGTTTGCGTACCGTACTCTCTTTGAAATACTGGTTGGCTTTAATAATATTGTTGAAACTGTAAAGCCCTTCCGTTACAAAATTATACCCCCAACGGGTGTTATTCGTTGTCTTCGTAGCTTCTGTAGTAGTACCTACCAGAAGATTCAAATCAAAATCACCGAAAGTCTTATGGAAGTTAGACATCACATTCGTAGTAATGTATTGGTAATTCACATCACCTTTGGACATATAACCGTTCTGATATATCTGCTTGACCGCACCACCCGGACGCCGAAGCGTATTGGAACTGGTAGTGTACTTATCAATACCCGCACGTGCGGAAACATCCCACCAGTCTGTCAGTTTGAGGCTTGCGTTGACGGCACCCGTAAAACGGGATGTTTCGTCCGTCAAAGTATTTTTATTCAGAATCCAATACGGATTTTCAACATCATCCTCCAAATCCTGCAAACCCTCCAATATGCGGTATTTACTACCATCATCATTCAGATAGCGACTCATCTGATCGTCGACAGGCCATCCGTAAACAGCGGTCATTGCACCGTTACCGCCCTGTCCGTACAAACCTGCACTGGTCAGTGTCTTATCAGTACTTGCCTGCGAATAAGAAACGTTGGCTCCTACTGTCAGGATGCCGTATTTCTGTTCACCATTAAAGCGGAAAGTCGTCTTGTCATAACCAGTTGTAGGAATAATGCCGGACTGATGATAATTGGAACCGGATAAATAGAAAGAACCGTTCTTACTACCGCCGGACACACTTACACTATTATCCCAAACACTACTTCCTTGAAAGAAATCATCTATATTATCATAAGCCATACCATCAATCCGATCTCCCCAGGAATCCATCGTCTTATCAATAAAAGCACCGGAAGTGTTATATTCTCCACGGCCATACAGTTTTTGAACTTCCGGTAATTTATTAGCCCATGAATAGGTATATTTACTGCTTACATTCACCCTTACAGCACCCTCTTCACCTTTCTTGGTCGTAATGATAATAACGCCATTAGCAGCACGAGAGCCATACAGCGCAGCAGCCGCAGCACCTTTCAACACGGACATGCTCTCAATGTCTTCAGGGTTAATATCCATTACGCGGTTACTGAAAGTAGTTGCAGTTTTCGTCATGCCATCCGTACCGGAATTACCGGTATTTACTGTAGAGTTATCATAGATAATACCGTCTACAACAAACAAGGGCTGGTTATCACGAGATTCGCTGGCAGAGTTACCGCCACGAATTACAATATTGGAACCGGCACCCGCAGCACCACCTGCCTGCGTAATATTCACACCGGGGATTTTACCAGCCAAAGAGTTTACCACATTCGTTTGCTTGTTCTTCATCAACTCTTTGGAATTAATATCCGAAACAGAATAACCTAACGCCTTTTTCTCTTTCTTAATGCCCATAGCCGTTACAACAACTTCACTCAATGATTGGGTATCATCTTTCAGGGTAACCGTATAGTCGCTTGCCGCTCCTACCTTCACTTCTTCCGTAGCATATCCAACAAATGAGACTACCAATGTGCTACCCACTGGAGCTTCTACCGAGAATTTTCCATCGATGTCAGTAACAGAACCTGTACTAGAACCTTTCACCAATACACTGGCTCCAATAATCGGTTCGCCTGCAACATCCACTACTTTACCTGTGATTGTTTTGGCTTGCTGAGTACTTTGGGAACTTAGCGCATTATCAGCAGCAACAACCGAATATGGCACAGACATCCCAAGCAATGCAAGCAACACTAATGATAAGCAATAATTTCTTTTCATAAGCTCTTTTATTTGGATTTATTTGCAAATTTATAAATTAATTCAGCAAATCAAAGAGAGGTGTATTTAAAATATATTAAATAAATATTAATATATTTGCTTTTGTAATTTTAAAATATTGGCAAATATAAAACAATAAACATTATTATTTCTTATCGGATAAGTAGCGTATATAATAAACGGCTACACGTTTATTATCATTCTGTTAATTCTTTTATCACATTTTTGGAAAATAGAAAATTGCTGAAAAAGCGGCGGTATTATTAACAATCAAAAACAAACATTTATATCCACAAAATACATAAAATAAAAAAAATATTAAAACAGAAGTGCAAGCAATTAGAAAACGTGAGTGATTGGAAACAAAGTTCCCAAAGTACTATTTAATCTTATAAACTATTCAACCTTTACTATTTTCCTATAGGTTGTATCCGCCTTCTTACATCCTTGGATATTTCCAAAAACATATAATTTAATCTGCCGGAATGAATGCCCTTTTCATTCTCTTTATATTTCCGACTTGCATACTCTTTAGACTTATCAAAGGTTATACGGGACATCTGATTCTGCGTTTTTCCCACCATAGTAGAATCCAGCCGTTCATCAGGAAAGAAATCGTCCAAATCCACATCCCCAATCATGGTGGTCTCAAGAAATTTCATATCTTTATGATTTGCATCAGTATAATAACCAACAAACATATGTCCGGGTGTACGTACCAATATCGGCTCAATATTTATGGCACGCAGCAAAGAAGCAAACAGAACACTCCCATCCACACAATTAATTTGCGATGACTCCAAGGCATCATCGAATGTACGAACACGTTGAGAGAAAACCACATTGCTGGACAGGCTTGTATTAGAAACCGAACTATACCGGAAATTACGTTTCTGTAAAACATTCCACAAGGCATAAACCTGATTATCGACAGCCTCAGGACTACCCTGATAACCGAGGAAACGATTCACAATACGAGTATTCAATGCTTCCCGCAGCAAATGGTCTATCATGGGATTTTCTTCATTGACATAAGCAGCAAAGAATATTCCGGTATCATGAAATCTCGTACCTCCCGTAACATACCCCAATAAACACTCATTGATACTGCGCACCGAAAAAGTACGTACCCGCTGCCCCAACTCTTTCCTGTTCATCTCTACCGTAACGGCAACGCTAATCGGCTCCGCCTGATTATTATTCTTCAAGGCTTCATAGTTCCAGATAATATCGGGATAGATTGTATACTCGGTACGTGGCCTTGCCAATACAAACTCCGAAACGGAACGGGAAAAGAAAGGGGTTTCCGCAACTTCTATCCTCACCCGGCTATAAGCCTTTGCCGACCGGACTTTCACAGCGATACAAGATTTTGGGTTTCCCACAAACATCGAATCAGCCGGCACAATCACCTGGGCATCTGTCGTTGCAACAGACAAAATGCTGGAAGGAAAAATATTCCCGCCCAATTCATCCGTTATCTCAAAACCGGAACGGAAAGGAGCGACGTTCAACCAAATCGAGCCAATGATTACAACAGCCAATACAGTCACTATTAACGGCATACGCCACTTAGATTGCCCCCATCTCTTTATATCCATTAATTCTTTCATATAGTAACCCTTCTTAAAACACTACAAAGATAATACTTAATTAGTTGCAAGAGAGATTTTGTAATCGCAATGTAATACTTGTTTCATTCCATCGTAACAAAAACGCCGCAATTTTGTCGAAGAAAAGAAATAAAGTTTAACTTTGTAATAAAGAGACTCTGTGCGTCTCTCATTACATTAATTCAGAAATACAATGAACGAATATCGGATTTTAGTAGTAGACGACGAAGAAGATTTATGCGAAATCTTAAAGTTCAACCTTGAGAATGAAGGCTACGAAGTAGATACCGCAAACTCTGCCGAAGATGCTTTGAAAATGGACATCAGTACTTACGACCTGCTATTATTGGACGTGATGATGGGGGAAATTTCCGGATTCAAAATGGCAAGTATGCTAAAGAAAGAAAAGAAAACGGCCCAAATTCCTATCATCTTTATCACAGCCAAAGACACCGAAAATGATACGGTAACCGGATTTAATATAGGAGCAGACGACTATATCTCCAAGCCTTTCTCCTTACGCGAAGTAGCAGCACGCGTTAAAGCCGTATTACGCCGTACCCGGCAAACTGAAACGGAGCGCGCACCTGAACAAATTGCCTATAAATCATTAGTGCTTGATATCATCAAAAAGAAAGTAAGCATAGACGGAGAGGAAGCTCCCCTCACCAAAAAAGAATTCGAAATACTGCTCTTGCTACTGCAAAACAAAGGACGCGTATTTTCCCGCGAAGACATATTGAGCCGCATCTGGAGTGACGAAGTATATGTGTTGGACCGCACTATAGACGTAAACATCACCCGCCTGCGCAAAAAGATAGGAATATATGGCAAATGTATTGTAACTCGCTTAGGATATGGTTATTGCTTCGAAGCCGAATAATGACAGACACTTCCTGTCATTCAGCCGGAAGTTATTTCTTTCGGTAATCTCATTATTTCTTGTCTTTGCAGCCTGTTTTATTGCTTATCAATATCAACGGGAGAAAGAGTATAAAGTAGAACTGCTCGACACGCAACTCCAAGACTATAACGAACGCTTGCAACAGGAGTTGCGAAGTATTCCGGACAGTCTATGGACATCTACTTTAAACCGGTATATAGCCAAAGGCTCATACAGAGACCTTCGTGTCACTATCGTAAATTTACAAGGCCGCGTCCTTTATGACAGTTACAATGAAACTTCCCAAGAAGCATTCAGCAATCACATTGATCGTCAGGAAGTCCAAAAAGCATTAAAGAACGGCAAAGGATATGATTTAAGGCGCACCTCCGAAACAACAGGCATACCCTACTTCTATTCGGCAACTCTCTATCCCCAGTATATCATTCGCTCGGCATTACCCTATGATGTAAACCTGGTAAATAGTCTGGCTGCCGATCCGCATTACCTCTGGTTTACAGCTATTGTTACTTTATTGCTGATATTCGTTTTCTATAAGTTTACATCCAAACTGGGTACGGCAATCAACCATCTGCGGGAATTTGCCAAACGCGCCGATAAAAACGAACCGGTGGAAACCGATATACAATCTGCTTTCCCTCATAATGAACTTGGCGAAATATCCCAGCACATTATACAGATATATAAACGTTTGCGGGAAACCAAAGAAGCGTTATATATCGAACGTGAGAAACTGATTACACACCTGCAGACTTCTCGCGAAGGATTGGGTGTATTTACTAAAGACAAAAAAGAAATCTTAGTCAATAACCTCTTTACACAATACGGCAATTTAATCTCCGATTCCAACTTGCAAACTACCGAGGAGATATTTTCCATTTACGAATTTCAAAAAATCACCGATTTTATCAGTAAGGCACAAAGAAGACCTTCGGATAAAGAAGAGAAGCGTCTCTCCATCAACATCAATAAAAACGGGCGCATATTCATTGTAGAATGTATCATCTTCCAGGATCTGAGTTTTGAAATATCCATTAATGACATCACACAGGAAGAAGAACAAGTACGTTTGAAACGCCAACTGACACAGAACATTGCACATGAACTGAAAACCCCTGTAAGCAGTATTCAAGGGTATCTGGAAACAATTGTCAGCAATGAAAGCATCCCTCGCGAAAAGATGCAGACTTTCCTTGAACGGTGTTATGCCCAAAGCAACCGGCTGAGCCGTCTATTACGGGATATCTCCGTACTGACACGTATGGATGAAGCAGCCAATATGATTGATATGGAGAAAGTAGACATCAGCATGCTTGTCACCAATATAGTCAACGAAGTATCATTGGAACTGGAAGAAAAGCATATTACGGTAGTCAACGGTTTACATCCCAAAATACAATTAAAGGGTAACTATTCATTACTCTACTCCATATTCCGTAACCTCATGGATAACGCCATGGCTTATGCAGGAACCAATATCTACATCAACATCAACTGTTTCCGTGAGGATGAGAACTTCTATTATTTCAGTTTTGCGGATACCGGAGTAGGCGTTTCACCAGAACATCTGAATCGTTTGTTCGAACGCTTTTATCGTGTAGACAAAGGACGTTCGCGAAAATTAGGCGGTACAGGCTTAGGGCTTGCCATCGTAAAAAATGCCGTCATCATTCA
>OGNL01000307.1_pt1 | contig 22538 bp, 21 predicted proteins | sample 1573471 | NCBI WGS metagenome assembly OGNL01 (sample SAMEA2582001, study PRJEB24529) | metagenome | biome: Human gut stool | place: China | collected 2011 | reverse complement strand
TAGAGAGTCTGAACTCACAGATTTTACGTCTTGATTCAAACCTGAAGGATAAGGACATGATTATTGAACTATTGAAAGATAGGAAATAAACAATACTGAAATTTAAATGAATGCGTCATCTCGTTACAGAGAGGTCAAATCATTCATCCTTAATATCTATTGCAACTGTTCCAAGCATTGACATGGGATTATATCAAGATGCATACAGATTACATACACAAATATTGCATCTTATTGAAATACAGATATGTATTGGAGAGGCGCAAGCTGCCGTTGAGGAATAACTCTGAATTAGCTTAATTTTTATATCAGGCTGTAACTCATTGAAATACATGAGTTACAGCCTGAGTTGTTCTTATACGGTTCGTACACTTGACAACGGAAACCGCGCCAAATGTGCGTACTGGCTTACTCCCTGCTTACACTAAAATTGATGTTGCTTACACCTGCTTACACCATCAAAAAAGCCTATGGCAGCGTAAAAAAGAAAGGCTTATGACAACTACATTAAAAGCAATCGTAAGGAAGCCGCGAACGGACGGCCTTTACGCAGTGTACATCCGAATTGTACACAACCGGAAACCCGGTTACATCAAGACCAACAAGATTGTCGATGCGGATCATATCTCTAAGGAGAATGAACCGACCGACCCTGTCGTTAATGAGTATTGTTCAATGCTGGTACGACAGTACACAGACCGACTGAACAGAACCAACACTTCACTTTGGTCTGTCAGTGAAATTATAGAGTATCTTCTCAAAACGGATGAGGAGGTGTGCTTCAGTGAGTATGCCCGTATGTTCATCCGTCAGATGCGGGCTGACGGACATGAACGCAATGCCAAGAACTATCAACTTGCAGTGGCATACCTGGAGCGTTATATGGGGACTACACGAGTTATGTTTGGGCATTTGACTGCTGCCGTCCTCAAAAAATGGATAGAATCATTGTCAAAGACACATCGTGCGAAGGAAATGTACCCTATCAATGTCCGAATGATTTTCCGTTCGGCGATAGCAGATATGAACGATGATGAGAAAGGCATACAACGAATCAAGTTCGATCCGTGGGTAAAAGTACAAATTCCCAAGTCTGAGCCAAGTGAAAAACTGGCCATCAGTGCAGAAGAATGTCGAGAGTTCTTCAACCGGCCTTTGCCTAGAACCAAGATGCTTTCTTCCCTCCCGGAACTGGGCAGAGATGTTGCACTTCTTTCTCTGTGTTTAGGCGGAATCAATACCGTGGACTTGTACAATTTGAAGAAGTCGGATTATCGTGACGGAATCATTGGCTACAAACGTGCTAAGACCAAACACAGCCACCATGTAAAGGTAATCGGTGGTCGCCTTGCCATCCACGAGAACCGCAAGTTAGAGAAGGAAATCCGCAAAGTGAGCATCATCGAGTTCGATGAAATTTGGTTCAATGGCAAGAATATTGTTACCTTTGACGATGTAATCACTCGCGGCATCACTTGGGCTACCTATTCCGACCAATTGGAGAACTTGGGCGCACACGTTCTCAGTGGCATCTTCTTGGCAAAGACCCATTACAAAGTAAAAACGAATTGACAATGGCAGACAATAGAACAATAAAAACAAAGGCAACGGCAAAGGCGGTTGCCTTTACCGGACATAGAGAAATATCCCACATCCATCAAGAACAAGTAAGAGAACGGCTGAAGGAAGCCGTTCTGCAAGCCATCCGTCAAGGAGCGAACAAGTTCTACTGCGGCATGGCGCTCGGTTTCGACATGCTGGCAGCAGAGGAAGTCCTTTCCCTCAAGTTGAGCATTCCCATGCTGAAACTGGTAGCAGTCGTGCCCTTCAAGGGACAGAGTGCTTCGTGGTCTATGGTGGAGCAGCAACGCTATGCTTATATCCTTTCCAAGGCAGACGATGTGGTGCATCTGAGCGAAGACTACTTCAACGGATGCTATTTCAAGCGGAACGACTACATGCTGTCGCATTCCGGCAGTGTGATAGCCTACTTTGACGGCAAACCGAAGGGCGGTACTGCCTACACCTGTCGCAAGGCAAGGGAGAAGCGGATGCCTGTTGTCAATGTGTATTAGATGACTGCTTTCAATAAACGAGTAACGGAGAGCTAAACGCAAAAATATTTGCGTCCAGCTTCCCGTTTTGCGTGAAAATGGGCTGTTTTTGATGGTTGAACGCAAATATTTTTGCGTTCAACCATTTCTGAAAGATTTTTTTTCAACGAGGAATAAACCGAAAATTCGGATATTTAACCAATTCACTTTGTCACTCCTAAGGTAGCTTCTAATGGAGCCAGGGCTTCTTTTCTTGCTTTTACAATTCTTCCGAAATCGAGAGCGCCGATAAGTTCTCTTGTAGCATAGCCTTTTTGATAGGTTCTTCGCGCTTTAGCATATAAATCGGAAAGTTTACTGAATCCGTCATTTCCCTTTAAGGATTTTGGAGCGGACTTGATTTTTAGAAAACCACAAATATTTTCCAAGTCATCCAAAATCCAATCTTCAATTGCACTCTGAACTCCAATCTGTATGAATCCGTCAATCCCCAAACGTTTCACGCTTTTGGCAAGGGAACTCCAATCTACCATCAGCGGATTTTTGATTTCGAATACATCCGTATCATACGAACAGCATATGGTCTTTATACAATATCTTTTATTGCGTGCTTCGGGAATATACTCATTTTTCAGCTTAGCCAGCAATTTGCTGGAATATCTGGTAACTCCTTTCAGATTGCAGATGCTGCAAGGCAATATTGGACTTGAGCTAACCTGCTTGTAGTATTCTATCAAAGCCTTGAAAAATACTTCATCTGTATCACCTTCCACAAATATGATAATGTGAGAAGGCATGTTTCCTTTATTCTTTGCCATGGTGAATCCTACTCGAAGAAGTTATTTATCTTGTCATCATCATTTTCGATGTCAAGCATGAAGTCAAACATGAACTCACCAAAAGTCAACTCCATGTCAGCTGCGTACTTATAGAGATATTTTAGCTTAGAGGAATTTATCTTGGAGAAGTGAGCAAGTCCATCATTTTTTGGCAAACCAAAGTACATTTGATCCGGATGTAGATACCGCATCAGGTAAGGAGAATGGCTTGTAATGAGAATCTTGGTACCCGATGCGTATGTCTGCAAAGTGGCCAGAAGATTTTCCATCAATCGCGGATGAACGGAGTTTTCCGGTTCTTCCATCATTATCAATGGAATATGTTGCTTCTTGGCTGCCATGCACAGCGTGAATAGGAATATAATCCGTTTACTTCCACTAGAGAGTTGACGAATGCTGGTGGCAAAAACATTGTGTACTTCTTTGATGCGTACGTCATATAGTTTACTTTGTCCGTCTGCCAGTGTAATAGCTTCTGCAGAAAACTCACTAATGCCGGAAATCAACTGCTTGAGACCATCGGTCAGGATGTCATAATTTTCTTCATCCGTTTGTTTCAGGTAATAAAGATATTCACTCAAGGTACGTCCGCCCAAAATGGAAATGCCTTTATTTTCCTCGGCAGAAAAATAACTTTGCGGATTGTCTAAGGTTTCTATATTGGGGATGGTGATGGCATATATCTGTTTGGCAATGTCGTTAAAGAATACATGGTTAGTAGCCGCTATGGTAGAGAGGGCCAGCTGTAAGGAGGTTACCTCATACTGTTTGTTGCATCTTCCTTTTACGGAAGGCACAATGAGACAATGGTCTTTCTTGCGATTGATGAGTTGCTTGAAACGGCGCTCCGGCGCATCTTTGATGCGTAACCATTCTTCCAGTATTTCCCCCTTTGTTGCTTCGGATGCCCATGCAACTTTATATCCGTATTGAAATTGTTTTTCTTCTTTACCCCATAGGATACTACCGGAAATCTCCAATAAAAAATTCTTGTTGAGATTGGAAATATTGATAGGAAGGAAACCGCTGCTTAGCATCTGTTCTTTTTCAGCTTCACTTGCGGTCATAAAATTCACTCCAAAATCTATGGCCCGAAGCACATTGCTTTTGCCATAGCCGTTTGGAGCGATGAGGGCATTCATTTCTCCAAACTCAAAACTGGCATGGCTGATGTTGGCTATGCCCTCAATGGTAATACAATCAATTCTCATACTTAATGCAAATATTTTTGCGTCCAGCAGTTCAAAACTGCTGCAAATATACCGTTTTTGCCCAGCAAACGCAAATATTTTTGCGTTTAGTCGTTCTTTGCTCTTCATATTTTCTTCTTACTTTTATGGGTATTACAGAATCGTAAACCATGTATGCTGCCAGTGTTTGCCTTTAATCCATAGCCTCCTTATCCTCTTCACCTTCCACTATCGCTACCGTTTCCAAATCCAATCCGAACATTTCCTTCAGCTGTAGGTAGTCAAAGCACATCGCCTTCGGTCGGTTGGCTCTGATACGCCGTAATACCTTGCCATCCTTCTCTTCGATGATGTAGTCCGGTGTGCCATTGGACAGCATGATGTGGAACCGGTCCTGTTTCAACCCGAGAAATGCCGGATGGGATTTCAGATAAGAGAGAATGGTGGACCACGACGAGCGGTTGGCCGTGATGTTCTGGGTGGAGTTCCGGCTGCTGAACAGCGAGGAGATGGCCGCCATATTCAGGTAAAGAATCGGGTGGGCTTCCTTGAACTCGATGTCCATGTTCGTCAGCATCGGACGGAACTTGGTGAGGTAACGGATGTTGAAGTGTACCTTCTCCACGCATTTGCCGACCGTCTGCCAGCCCTGGAGCATGTTCCAAAAGTCTGCCACCTCGGAACTTTCCTTGGCCAGTTCATTCTGGTTGCGCATGCCACTGATGCAGGTCTCCAGTATCTGGGTGTAGTTGAACGGCAGGTTCAGCACGGTTTCCAGCGTACGGAAAGCTGCCAGCGGAATCACCCAGTTGCCGAAGATACGGTCATGAATCTGTTCATCCTCCATCCGGATGGCCAGTTCGTTCTTGGTGATACCGTACAGGGTAGAGAAGTTCTTCTCAAAGAGGTAACGGTATTTGAGAATCTCCAGGGTCAAATGGGTCAGACCTAAATTGCAGATGGCCTGCAGTTCTTCGTAGTGTTTCTTTTCCGGAATGCTGAAACTGGTCTTGGAATATTCCAGAAACAGTACACGGGTATAGAGCGCCATATCCTGTGTCGGCTTTTCCTGACCGCAGATGACCACTCCGGTCGTGACAATGGTCTGGGTGGCCATGCCGTCCGTCTGGGTGTTCTTTTTGGTCTGTCCACCGCCGCCCCAAAGGCCCTTGAGAAAGGCAATCTTGCGGATGTCGAGGTCGTTCTTGTATTCGTCAAACACGACAAGAATGTTTACAGCCTGCGATACCCGGTCGTTCATGGCCGGGACAGAAGCCACACCCATGTTCGGCGGTTCCACATCATGCAGGAAGAAAGCCTCCAGACTGGTAGCCAGCGTGGTCTTACCCGTACCTTTCTCACCGAACAGGTTCAGGATGGGAAAATGCCGGGTCTTCCGGTACACAATGTCACGGAAGAGGGTTGCAAGCAGATAACCAAAGGCTACCCGGGCATTGTTGCCGAAAACCGTGGTCAGCTTTTCTACATAGTCGTAGAGCAAGGCTCCGCTCTTGTTGGTATGCACCATCAGACGTTCGAACTGGAAGATTTCCGTGTTGTCGCGGTAAATCTTGGAGGTCGCCGGAATATAGTAGGCATTGTTCTGGTTGTCGGTGATGATGCCCATGTCATCCACTTCATGGAACTCGCCGTCCTGAACAATGCCGTTACCGAAGGCGAAGAACTCCTTGCTTTCGTTCCAGCCCAACTTGCGGATGCGTTCGGCAGTTCGGGTGCGGGCATAAAGGAACTCCTTGACATTGTTGAGCTTTTCAATCTTTCCCAACCATAGGAAATTGCCGCAGGAACCAATCTTCTGCTGGAAGTTGGCAATGGATACCAGGTCAGATTCCTTCAATTCCACCATGCAGGTTTCACGGAACGAATTGGTGAGCCGGAACAGACGGACACCATTACTCTCGTCATGGATGTGGAAGAGGGGTTCCATCACGAAGTTGGAGAGACGGATGGGGTCTTCATCATCTTTCCCCATACAGAAATAGCAGTTGTTGCGGACGAAAAGTCCAACCTGCCGGAGTGCATCCGTTTCTTCCTGCTTCCGGTCCATGGCCAGAGAGCGGCTGTTCTTTTTGGATTCGTTCCGTACCTGCTCTACGGCACTCCGCCACAGCCGGGTCTTGCCGTGGATCTTTCCCAGCTGCTCGATGCACCGGGTATAGACCATCTGGTCCTTTACATAGCGCAACAGTCCGGCAATCCGGCTGACGCATTGCCCCTCTTCTGCAAGCGAATCCACCTGGGCAAACAGTTTCTCCGCCATCCAGACAATGAAATACTTTTCCTTCAGGTTGCGGTAGATGTCCATGTCGTGAATGTAGCTGTCCGCATCATTTTTTACAAGCACCTCCCGTTGAGCATCTTTTGGAATAGTCCCTTCATACTTTTCCAGCAGTTCTTCATCCGTCAGTTCTTTCAAGCCGAACGGCAGTTCTCGGACGGTGACAGTGAACCCTTTCTGTACGGCCAATGCGCCGTTTTCCATAACCGCCTTGAAACCGGGTCCGTAGGGACTGCCTTTGGCTAAATCCGTATCGGGAATGAAGCAAAGCGAACTGGTGTAGTGCTTCAGGATCTCAAACTGGTTTTCGTTCCAGGCCGTTCCGAGGGTGGCCACCGTATTCTCCAATCCGATGGACTGCAGGCGCAGTACATCCGGCGCTCCTTCCACGATGATGAAGTTGGCCGTGTCACGCAGACGGAAAGCCCGGTCAATGCCGAACAAGGTTTCACCCTTGGTGTAAAGCAGACTGGTGACGGAGTTGATGTATTTGGGCGCTTTGGGATGGGTGCCGATATACCGGGCCGTATAAGCGATGATGCGTCCCCATTTGTTCCGGATGGGAATCATGATCCGTTCACGGAACATCGGATAGAGCTTATCGTCTTCATTTTTCCGGAGCATCCCCAGCTCAATCAGAAACTCTTCGTTCAATCCCTGCTGCTTGCAAAAGTCCATGAACGTATGGCTTTCCCTTGGCGCATAACCGATACCTGCTTCTGTACAGAAGTTCTCCGGCCATCGGTTGTAGGCATACTCCCGGGCATGACGGCTGTCATCATTGGCTGAAACGCGCAGATTCTCTGTAAAGAAGATCTGTACCTTTTCCAGTATGGCATACAGGGAATCCTTGTGAGCTTGTTTCACCTTGTCGGCATCCGAACGCTCTTCGTCGTATTCGTCCTCCATCAGGATGTTGAACTTCTCGGCCAGCAAGCGGACTGCCTGCTGGAAGTTCAGGCTCTCCTTTTCCATAATAAAGGAGATGCCGTCACCGCCCCGGTTGCAGCCGAAGCAGTGATAGAGGTTCTTGTTCAGGTTGATTGAGAAGGAGGGTGTGTTTTCGCTATGGAACGGACAGAGTCCTTTCATGCTGGTACGTCCGTCCTTGGCCAGTTTGACGTACTGCCCCACTACGGTCTCGATGGGAAGTTCCCTGACCTTGTCTATGGTGGACTCGCTGATCATAGCATGCGGAGTTTAAGCCAGCAGTCCAGGATGGACTGGCCGGAATATTTCAGACGGCGGGAAGTGACCGGATTGATGGGCTGTATGTAGCCGTTCATCCGGTATTTACGCAATGTCTTGTAGCAGACACCCAGTTCCGCACAAGCTCTTTTTACTGAATAGACTCCCAAGGGGTCTACCGATGGTCTTGATTCGTTCATAAAACCATAATTCGTTTATGATTCCCATAAATATGTGTTTTTAGTCTTTCCCCTTGCGAAAAGCCAAAAGCATCATTGGATACGGAAGTCAATGATACCTACTATTTAGAATTCTCTGTTACCTCCTTACTTCTTCTGTGTATTACCTTGTAGCGTAAAAGAGGATTTTGACTGCGTTAGTTTTTCTTTGTTGCTGTGTGTTTAGCCTTATTTGTCTGTTGAACGGGTTAACTTGCTTTCTTTTATATCCCTCAGTACCTTCTTGAGTTCTTTGGGCGCAGCCTTCAGATAGTCTTGAGGACACCGTTGCAGAAACCGCAGGTCGGCAGTCCTGTATTCCAGTTTGCCGGGTTTTCTGCAGCCTTCTATCAGGCCCATTTTTCTCCATCTTTCGATGTTTCTTCTTCCAAACAACTCAAAGGCTTTCCGCTGGGAAATAAACTCCGGGTCGTTGGAGTCTTCCTTTAGGAATCTGACTATCTGTGATGCCAGATCCTTGATGAACATCTCGTAAGGCACAAGATGATCCGAGAACTGAAGCGTATTCATACCTTCATGGCATTAAGGTTTACTTGATACGCTTCACCGAGATTATCTGGGCAATCCGGTTTGTCCTGGTAGTGAACTGACGGTTGAAAATGGCACCCAGTTCAGAGGCTTGCGTACGTACGCTTTTCAGTCTTGCAATCGGAAAGTCAACGGTTTCTCCAATCTGGAGGGCTACAAGCACCGGACGAATTTTGTCTAAATATTCAGCCATAATCTTGTTTATTTAATGATTAATGTTTAACTTTGTAACCTTAATGTCAATAATAGTTGTTGCAAAGAAACAAATAAATGTTTTAATAGCAGCATAATGGGTAATATTATTTTGTTTAATGGCTATTTTTTAACATTTGTCATGGCTTTTGAAATAAAACACATCAATGTAGGCAGTGCGATTGAAGATCGTCGCAAGCAATTGGATATAACCAAAACGGAACTCGGACGTCGGATCAATGTCCCCCAACAGCATGTAAACCGTATATTAGAGCGGGATACTATGGAGACCAACAAACTGGTACAGGTATCAGAGGCTTTGGAGTTTAATTTCTTTGAGTTGTTCTGTCCGAACAAGGATGAACGGGTTTCCGCCAAGAACGCGGCGGTGGCCTTTAACGGCAATGTGACCAATACACATGTGGGTGATGGAGTGGTGGATGCTTCCCTAGCTGTAGCCAATATACAGATTGCCTCTCTACAGAATGAACTTGACACATTGAAAAAGTCAAATGCTACTCTTCATAACAACTTGGAGGACAAGGAGCGTATCATCGCCATGAAGCAGGAGAAAATCGATATGATGCAGAAGGTGATGGACTTGATGCAGGAGAAGATTGATGCCTTGGAAGGCAGATAGGCTCAAGTCTGGTATATAACAAACGATGAAAGTTCAGTTGAGTTACTGAGCTTTCATCGTTTGGTGTTTTATGCCATATTGGCGATTGTTACAGTTGGTTTATGGTCAGTTCAATCCGGCTGATTATTTCAGGAGCATGGGTCAAGTGTTCGCGATCGTTCATTTCGAAGACGGTTCCGTCGGCAAATAAACAGAACAATTTTGCTTCTTTGTACTTCAATGTGCAACAGAGTTGCTTGTTGTCTTTTTCCTCCCAATAAACATGAAGTTGTTTGTGCTGTTCTATTTCATGAGAAAGAAAGATGGGTCTTCTCAGATGTTCTGCCAGCAACGTCCGGATTTCCACGAATTTCTGCAGCAAGCGAAAGAAGTGAATCGCCTTGAATATTTCCGAGTAATTGGCAATTTCATTTGCTACCGGTGTGTATTTACATGAGCGGATGGCATAGTCAATCGCTTGTGCCCGTTTGGTTGTATCCATCAGGATATTTTCACGGAAGAACTGATTCTTCTGGTAATACCTGGCGGTTTTGTCATAACCGGGAAGAACCTTTTCTACAACGGGGCGCAATGCTTCGTAGGTTTCATAATTGGTGCGGGCAAAACGGTCGGCCAGATGATACAGAAACCAAAGTTCAATGCAGGGATGGCTTTCTATAAAGATGATTCCCTGCTTTTTGTATTTTTCTTTAGTCGCCAGATAGAGGTTGTATTGTTCCTTGTTGTTGACCAGCGTGTCCGTATCAATGACCAGGAACAACGCATCTGCCCGTTCCTGCGGCTTCTTCTTCAATTCCTTGTCTATCAGTTTCAGATTCTGCTTGTAGGAACTCCGGCTATTCTTGGGTACCTCGGGTACCATGGAGAAGCGGAACCGGTTGTTTGTTCTCAATCCGTCAAAGTAGAACCATTCCGTAAAGCCTTCCCCGTAGATTTTGATTGTATATTCCAATGGTCTGATCTGTTCCATACCTTCCCTTTTAGTCATTTAGAAAAATGCTGCCCATATTGGGCTTGGCGCCGAGTTTGCCTGCGCGGTAAGCATTCAGGATGGACACTTCCTTATGCAGGCCGAAATCCTTGGCACGGTATACTTCCGTTGCACCCGACTGATTCTTGTTGGCAAAATACACCATGTCCCTGCGGATATATTCTTCGTCCAGCAACATGAGGTTGTGGGTGGAAAAGATGAGCTGCCCTCTTTCAGAGTTGACCAGGAAGGTTTTCAGGATGTGGGTGAACAGGTCATAGTGCAATGAACTGTCCAGTTCGTCGCATACCAAAATCTGCTGGTTCTTCACCATGGTATAAAGCAGGGCCGAGAGTCCGTACATACGGTTGGTACCGTCCGATTCATCCAGATTCGATAAGTCACCAGTATAGAAAGGAGTCTGGTGTGTGAAGAACAGTTCCTGTTTGGCTAGGTTGTCGGTCTGCGGTTCAGGCAAATGGAGAATATGCGCAATCTGTCTGACTTTTTCCAGTGTTTCTGCTGCCACTTCTCCTTTTTCTTCCTTGATATACAAGTCCGAAATGTTGAAGTCCGCCTTGTTCAGCATTTCACAGATAAACTTTTTACTCTCGCTGTCCAGACGCACCACATCGTTGGCAAACTGTTCCAAATCCATCCGGTTGTCGAGCATGGGCAGGATCGTTCTTTCCAGATAGGCGCACAGATTGTCGAACAGCGCATTCCTTTCCACATTGGCATTCATGTAGGTGGCCAGCACACTCATATTGGGCAGGCAGTTGGATTCCACGAAAAGTTTTTGCGTAGCCGTCAGTTTGAGCAGTGGTCCGAAAGAGATAGTGGAGTTGCCTTTTTCTTCTATCCACTTGCGTTCAAAGAACAAGGCACGGCGGCTGTTGGGATAGAAATAAAGTTCCTCCTTGTAGATTCTCATTCCGTCCATTTCCACAAAATACTCATAGCGGATGTCGCCGATATAAAATATCAGCGTAAAAGAGGAGCGCTGGTTTCGGCTGTCCGCATCCATCAAGAAAGGTGTCAGTCCCGTACCTGAAGTGCTTTTGCGCGGACGGTTCAACAAAACGTAATAAACCAGCCACACCAGGGCTTTCAGCAGATTGCTCTTTCCGGAGGCATTCGGGCCATAAATCACTCCCAATTTGGATATGCGTACATTCTTGATTTTTACCACCGCATATTCTTCATAGGTCTTGTCAGCCGACGCTGTAAAGTCCAATGTTTGTTCTTCCCTTATTGAGAGGTAGTTTTTGACTTTAAATTGTAGAATCATATTATTATAGTGCTGTTTTCGTAAGATATTTGCAAATATAGGCATTAAAAACAAGAATGACTAATCTTATCTCTGTTTTTATCTGACTAGTTGGGCGAATTTTTGATAATAAATACTGTGATTTGAACTTAAACATCTGCCAAACGCTATTTTACTGCTAAAAAAATGGGATGTTTAATGTTTAATGATTAACTTTGTAGGTGATACAAGGCGTGTGTCAGAAACTGATAGTTATAATTGAAACAAAAGTAATATCATTAAACAATCAGTGAGGTAGTGATTGGTGATGTAATAATTAAATCCTGCAAAGAAGTTAAGACTAAACCAAATATGGATTTGAATAATTGTATATTTGAAGAGTTACTGAAGGCTGCGCAACATAAACGCGGTCTATTTGTGATACCATTACCTACTGGTTCTGGTAAGACATATAATTCATGCCTGTTGATGGCAGAAGAATTGAAGAAAGAAGATGCCCGCCGTATCTTCTATGTCACAGATGCAAAGAAACAGTTAGATGCAACAATTGAAGATATTAGGAGGAATTTGACCCAAAGTGGTTTCAAACTTCAAAAGCATGATATTCTTCGTGTTTATTCGCAAGAAGAACAATGGGAGCGTGCATTCACCGATCCAGACGTTTTGCAGAAGTTGGAGGCTAATCCTCTTTTCCAAGGAGATAGGGCTTTTGCCAACTTGAAGCGTCTTTATACTTATAATGATGTCTCAGAAGGGATTATTGAAGAAATCGCAAAAAATCGTTCGCGTCTAATTGATAAAGTGCACAAAGAAGTCCTTTCTCCAATTCGTCAGAAATATAAGAAGGAAACTGACGAGGTCATAGCCTCGCATATCCTTCGAGAATATTCAGTACTGGAGGAACTATACCCAGAATTGTTGTTTTATAAAAGTAAGATTGTTGTGTTGACAGCATCCAAGCTGCATACAACAGCTTCTCCTAAATTGGTGCGTAAGGGCACACAGCCTTATTGGAAGCATATTGAGGACTCACTTGTCATTATTGATGAATCCGACCGCGTAAAGGAAGCTGCTATGAAACGTCTGTTCGATTGCGAATGTGGCAGAAGAAGGCGTTTTAATTTCTGGGGCTTGAGCTATTTTATCTGTGAACACTATGAAGATGTGCTGGATATGCAAAGAATGCCTGAATGGGTCGAACATAAAGACAATATTCAGGCAATGCTTAAAGCGATAAAAAAGAATAAGGAAAATCTAATTGATGAAATCGCTCCTCAGAAGATGCTTAGTGGCTTGGAATTGAATGAGAATGTTAATCGTGGCAATTTTATCTTCTATGATGAAGACCTGACATTTTCAGCAGAGAATTTCGTATTGTCCATTCACAACAAGAAAGAGGAGAATGTCTCATACCTTCAACCAAAACAAATGTTGAAAAGCCAGAATGACAACACCCTTTCGTTTGCTGCAAACCGTATCATTCTTTTCCTGAAGAATTTTGTTCAGATAGTAGATAAACATGCGGAAGAGTATGCTAGAATTGAGAATGAACTCCGTAAAAAGAAAAGCTACGAGACTTCTGTAGATCTTGAGGGTGAGCGTGCCTTTGACCATATTATTAAATATATGGGTATAAACGAAGGTAATACAGAATACCGTCAGGCTCTACAAGAGTTACGTTGTGGAACAAATTTTGAACCTCCTCACTCAAAAAAACAGGAGATCGAGAGTAGATCTATCTATGATAAAGGTATAAGTTTCATAGAAGTGTACTCTCTTGACAATGACCGTTATTCTTGTTGTTTCGATTATCACGAAATGAGGTGTATGCCTGAGAACGTGTTGCTCGATATGGTCAACCATAATCGAGTAATCATGTGTAGTGCTACGGCTGACAGTCAGAGTCCAGTTCACAACTACGACTTCAACTATATAGCCAAACAAGGCGTAAAGGTTGAGAAGATTGACAATGATGCATTGCGAAGAATCGAAGATTATATAGCCCTCAATTATGCCAATCCTGACGTAAAGTTCTCAATTTATAAAGAGGAAAATACAAATCCAAAAGAAAAGATTGAGGAGTATCTTGGCAAATGTAATCAAGCTGTCAAAGATTGTCTTGACTTCGTTTCTGCCGACAAGAACACCTTTGATAAGAACAATTCTGCCAGAATGGTGAATATGCTGAGTCACTATATGGATTTTATTGAAAATCCTGACGCAAAGGCATGGCTCTATTTTCAGCCATTCTCATATACAGGTAAGAGTAGTATCGGTATAAAGAAGGCATTGAACATTCTTCAACAAGCAAGAATAACCAAGCTTGGAGAAAAATTCGACAATGATTCAATGGATGAACATGCCATTAATGATGAGAACACACGCAGACATTCAGATATATATCCTAAATTGAATGTCTGCTTCCTTAGTGGAGAGCATTTCAAGAGGGACTTGGAGGAAGTAGAGAAGTTGTTGAAGGAAGAACCTAAACTTAAGATGTTCTGCTTCGTATGTTATCAGTCAGGTGCAGTGGGCGTAAATTATCTGTTTGAAACGGATAGCAATTACAGAAAAAAACATTGCCTAGAAGCTCCAAATACCAAAGATCGTAAAGATACACGATGCAATTTCGATGGTATCATTATGGATAAGCCCACAAACTTTATCCCTCTGATTGAAGTAGATGACTACCTAAAGGCTTGTATATCATTGAGTATATTGGGTACAGACAACCAATTAGAACTCAAAGAAAAATCTGATTTCCAACGTGCATTGCTTCGACGCAGACACCACCGTGTTGTTGATGAACTGAGCGAAATCATGAAAGGTCGAGAGATTCAAATCAAAGCTGCATTGAAAGAAACTCCTGCTTTTGATGCTTTTTGCCTACGGTGGGCTGTACAATCTTTGGGGCGTATAACTCGCTCAACCATCTACAATAAGTCAGTTCATATTGCTATTGGTGAGGATATGGCTTACTCAATGGTAACAGCAAAGAAACCTGAGATACAGACAGACCTGCTCAAACATGTTTTGAAAGCTATCAATGAAAATCAAAATATCATTGATCGCTTTGAGGGCAAAGAGGAGGAATCGGATATTACGTTCAACAATGATGAGCATCGTAGAGATAGATACATCAGTGAGTTGGTTGGTATCAGTTTCAAGGGTACAGATAAGTATGCCTGTCAGATACGTGAAAGATTACATTCGATACGTGAGTATGTAATGAAATATCCTGAATTTGAAGATAGTAACGATATTGAGCCGTCAATGCGAATGTTCTATATCCAATCTGTTGAAGCACAAGCAAAAAATCGAAGTTATTCAGATACCAGTGTACGTCTGGATGCAATCATGAAGCAAGGGTTCATCAGACAATACTTTGAGACTAATGGATATTGTACGTCTTGGAAAGGTAAATCATGGGTTATTTCGCCACAAGTTATTCAACAGGTATATATAGGTTACTTTGGAGAGCAAGTGTTCAAGGCAATTCTTGAAAATGCAGCATGTAATGTAGGATCACTTCCTGAAAAAATCTGGGAGCGTGCTGACTGGGTAGTCAATGATAAGTTATATGTGGATGTGAAATTTATGTCTGATAGTGACTTTAATCAGCATGTCAATGCCCAGTCTTGGGAGCGAAAAATTCGAGAATGTGGTGGTAGCTATATTGTAGTCAATGTTCCTCGATATGCTGGCAACTATTCATTTACTCATACCATACAACTTGAAAGTGGTGTGAACCTGCCAATCATCAATGGTCTGATTGACGTTGAGACAGGTGCTATCCTTGATAAAAACATTCAGGCAGTCCTCGAAAAGTTAAACATCGTGTAAACAACTATGGAAAAGATAAGAACCAATCATATAAAAGTCGATTTCCTTTGGGATGAGTTCCTGGAAGATTTCGACTTGTACAAGATAGAATACTCCGATTCCTATGACTTTGACAACAACTTAGGTATTTATTGTAAATTGGAAGGATTATGCCCTAATAGTGCTGTCTGTGCGTTCAATAAGATGGTCAAAGAAGGAAATGCAAATGCCCCAACCAAACATCGCATATTCCTTTTTGCATCGGCAAAGAAGGAAGGTATCACTACAGCCATGCTTCAGGAACGGCTTGAGAAGGTTAATGTTAAGATAAAGCAAATCAGTTACAATCCAGGCTATAGGGAAGGAATTTATCCACACAATATGCTTAACCTGATGTTATCCATGATGCCAAATAGAGACAAAACTCTAAGTTATGCACATGGTAAGCTCATCTGTGGAACTTGCAGTAGCCTGTATAATAAAGGTAAAAAGCAAGGTGAAGAACTCGGTTTACAGTTAGAGTTTGCCTATGGTGGTTTGCTTCAAGCCCATACCAGTACCTTTGCAGAGGCTGATAAGGTTGAAAATTCCAAGAAGAAGGATTCTTTAATTTACCATCTGGAATTTGGTGATGAACGCATATACTTCTCGTCACAAAAGAAGAAAGGAACCAAAGAGTATTATAATCACCCTTCCATATTCAGAAAGAACAATAAAAATCGTATTCCATTCTTGGATTTCAGTGATATTGACCATTTGGAGGAATCACAGGCTTATATTATTTCTTCTGTACTGAATGATTTTTTGATTACATACTCTAAATATATTTCGGTAGATCCTGTTGTTTATAATGCTCCTCAATTATTACAGTCGCAAGAAGCTGAGTTTAAGAATGAAGATGAATTAGTTCGTAATATGCTTTCCTCTTCCTTGATAGACATTTCATGTCATGCCAAAGAAGAGGGCGTAGAGGAACGTCGTGCTTTGATAGAGGACAAATCGAAAGTTTATATTAACAAGTTGTTTAAGACTGGCTTTGAAGGTACTTTCGTCAAGACCAAGGGTAAGAATAGAATCTGTATTCGTATCGTTGGAGATAAGGATCAAGAGGCTGAATTGTCAACTGCAAAGCGAATGTCAAAAGATATACATCGCCTTCAGGAGAAGTTGGATCTTCAGGAGAAGCTGATTCCTGTTCAAGATTCAATGATAGGTTCAGAGATAAATGATGCGACAATCAAAAATATTTTTCGTCAAATTCTGATTAAGGAAAACTGTCTGCAATCGACTTTGCCACAAGCGATGATTGAGCGTTTTAAGGGATGCGTTATAACCTATGCAGAAAGTAAGGTTAAAAGCAAGGACTACTACTTTGTTCAAATGGCTATTGATAATGATGGTCAGCTTTCCTATAGAGATATTGAGAAAAAAATACCACAGGATGGTGTTATCTCTGTACTAGACGCAAACTTCGAGATGCGTGAATATCAAATACCTGACTTTAAAAAGGGATATAACAAGGATATTGTCTATTGTATCGAGAAGGATGGGGTTAAGTATAATATTTATGATACAGAAGAGTATATCTTCCCGGAATTGGATGAGATGATTCGTGCCTTGAAAGAATTAAAGGACACTATTGTGCCAGTCGAAGCATACCAACTGTTGATGGACAATGTTCAGTCAGCAGATGCAAAGGCATTGTGCCGACAACGTATTCGTGAAAACAAGGATGGTGTTCTACACAATCAGTTCTATAAGGATGTTAAGATTATTGGAAAAGAAGACGGAGTTACAAGGAATCTCATGCGCTTGGTAACTAAAGAGTATGACATCAAGCAAGGTCAGGACTTCCGAACAGCTTCTCGCCGTGAGGAAACTCTGGGTGCTTGTGTCAATGTTCATTATTGGAAGTATTCACCCAATACATGGATGTATTGTGCAGGTCCAAATCCAAGTGGTAATTTTAGCTCTATTGGTAATAAGGTTCATGTTCGAAAATTGGTTTGTGATAAGACTCCTGATGAAGCATTTGTTAATGAGTTGATTTATTCATTGGGCGATGGTTGGAATAAGATAAATGAGTTTTCTGTTCACCCTTCAATTTTCAAGTTCCTGAAGGAAAGATTGGAAATGTATAAGGTGAAGGAACAACTCGATGAAATATCCCCAAAGGATTCAGGTAATGAATACATATTTGGTAGAACTGATAAGTGACCAGGATGAACAAGTCTCAATATATGTAGATGCTTATGATGAATCAGAAGTTATAGATGTCACCATGCTTGAAAATGGTGAGGTCGACTGTGCCGGTCAGATTTGTGAGGCAGCACTGTATTGGTGTAAACAATAATCCATTGAGAAGGTCATGCCATCAATCGTAACAGATGCATTCGACTATAACAACATCATCAGGGTTCTTGACCTTGATGAACGATTCGTTTATCATCAGATGAATGACCTTCTGTCAAAATACTGGAGAATCTTACAAAAGACAAAACCAAAAGTGTTGAAGTTTTATGGACCTGTTATGGTTAAGGGTAATCGTGGAATTGACTACTTGATTTACATGCTTAGCTGTGAATGGGTAATAAGTCAAAAACAGCGAATGCTCGATTATATGTGCTTTGGATTGTACTTCAATCGTGTGGATTCCATCTTGTCGGATTCCTATATCTTGATTCAAATCCTTTGGCAAAGGCTGAGAAGTGTTTCTATACCCCTCACTTTTTTGACCGTTACAAAGAGAGAACAGGTTTGTCAGCAGACATGTCGAAGGTGGATGTGATGAAGGATTGGATTATGAAGAATATCCATCTTAATTCAGATGCTCAGAGCAGTGAGAAATAACTAGATGGCATCTTCTGTGCTTATTCAAGTGGTATTGTTCTTGATCGTGAACTACCGGATGGTAACAGTGAAATGAAAATCTTCATCATTTATGAAATGCTCCGAAGTGAGCAGGTCGAAAAGGGAGAAGCCTAAAGCAAGGCAGCAAGAAGAGCAAGGTCATAAGAATCGTAATGACATAGATGAAAGGCTTGCCAGATATAAGAAGGCAGGATTGATGTACTGATAAAACATAAGGACCATAATGAGAATACTGATATTCGATACAGAAACAGGAGGTATAAATCCTTATGCAAATGACATATGGCAGTTGTCATTTCAAATTGTTGACGGTAATACTTTCCAGGCAATACGTGAGGTTCCCATGGCCAGAGAATAAATATCGTGTGCAATAGGGAGCTATTCAAGTGAATGGTTTGACAGAAGAGTTTCTTGTTACACAGGTTTTGTCTGATCGATATGAAGCACTCAATGATTTTATAGATGAATTGATTGAATGTGATTTGTGTGTTGCTCATAATGGCGATTTTGACAAGAACTTTTTCAATGCTAGAGCAAGACGTGAAGGAATCGATCCATTCGAGTGGCTGCAGATGATTGATACGATGAAGAACTGAAAACTTGTGTCAGCTTCCATCACTTTAAATTGTAGAATCATATTCTTATCGCTGTTTTTGTCCGGATAGTTGAGCGAATTTTAGACGTAATTGCCGCTATTTGAACTTTAACATCTGTCAAACACTATTTTACTATTGAAAAAGTGGGATGTTTAATGATTAACTTTGTAGGTGATACAAGGAGTGTGTCAGAAACTGATAGTTATAATCGAAACAAAAGTAATATTATTAAACAATCAGTGAGGTAGTGATTGGTAATGTTGCCATCCAGTCATTACGCTTGAAACAAGAAAAAAGACTGTGCTCATTTGTGTGTACACTAAAAAGGCCACAATTCAGACGAGGTTGCGGTTGAAGTCCATACACTTCACATACACCAGCTATTGTATGGGCTGATATACAGCATTCAATTGCTGCCGTCCACGCTGCAGTTGTAGAATCCTGATTTTAGGCCGATTTTAGAGCGAAGTGAACGTAAAACGCATACACTATACATACACTAAATCAATAAGTTAGTGATTATCAGATGCGTTTTAGAGTGGCGCAGGCTGTGATTGAAGAAAATTTGTAATTTGATGATTTTTTAACATAAGATGCCATCCCGTAAGAACTTGTATTTTCTTTCGGGATGGCTTTTTTGTGGGTTTTCGCTAAATTCGTATCTTTGGCAAAAAAATAAAGAAACCTCAATGGATACAGAATATTTGAACCGTTTTGAAGAGAGATTGCAGCAGGAATTGCTGCGTTTGTGTACTGACTATCATATTTTTTTCGTTTAGATAGATACAAAGGTACGGAGAATGAATGGATAAATGTTATATATTTGCAAATGTCATGAGAACAAAATGAATAAGTACAGGTCTTATATAGATAAAAGGAAATACATGTCCAGAATAATAATGGGCTGTTTTCTCCTTTCATGCCCCTTCTGCATGATTGCGCAGACGTTGTCAAATGATTCCGTCAGCCGGACCATCGCGTTGGATGAGGTGACTATCGTGGCATCGAACGTGTCGCGGGTAGACAATCATTTGGTAATTTATCCTAACTCTCAGCAGAAGAAATCGACTAACAGCGGCTATGGAGTGTTGAAACGCTTGATGATTCCGGGTATGATTATCGATACACGGTCCAACAGAGCTGAGGCAATGGGGATGCCCGTGTCGTTCTATATCAATGGGCAGCAGGCCGATTCCAAAGACATCCAGATGCTTCGCCCGAAGGACATAGAAAAGATTGAGTATCATGACAATCCAACCGGAAAATATGCAAAAGATAAGATAGCCGTCAACTTTGTACTGAAGCAATATAAGACGGGTGGTTACTTGCAGATGGATGGCTTGCAGACAATTGGATATACGCATGGCGACTACAATATTGCTACCACCGTCAACCGTAATAATACGACCTATTCCTTGTTTGCTGGAAGTGATTACTTTAATGTGAAGGATAATCATAACCACATGGCTGAATCCTATGCATTACCCGGGCAGTCCGTCGAGCGTTTTAGTACATCCGATGAAGATTATTCCCGGCACAGTGAGTATGTACAGTTTCGTCTCCAGCATCAGAAGGCAGGTCGGTACGTCGTCGGGAAACTGTCGTTTATACACAAAAATACTCCTCGTGAGAATATGGCCGGCACGGTAGAGTCGGTGGGTCATGCTTCTAATTTTGCGATGTATACTGACCAGAAGAGCTTTTCTCCTAAATTAGATCTTACGGGTACTATCCCTCTATCGAAGACACAGGATTTTACTTTTGGATTGCATGGCACTTATTCTCGTAATTTGTACAACCGTACTTACTCTGAACAGGACTATGAGACGGGTTCCTATGAATCGGAAAATGCCGGAGGATTTCAGTTGTCGGCCATCTATAACCTGTCCAAGGGAAAGCATTCATTTTCGGCCGAGTTGTTCGATTTTCATCATGTGTGGAATGCGCAATGCGAGGGCAGCCATCCGCTGAGGCAGTCACTATGGAAAAATGAGTCGCTGGCTTTCCTTTCCTATAATTACGCATTTAGCCCGAAACTGTCACTACGGTCAAGGGTGGGAGTGGACTGGCTTCAGTACCGGCTTCACGGCTGCGAAAAATTCAGCAAGCTGTCGCCGCGTGTCAATCTGAACCTTCAATATCAGCTGAAAGGAGGGATGCTGTTATGGTCTTCCTCCTATAACAATTATAATTACGGCATGGACCTCATCAATCAGGCACGCATCGGGCTTAATCCTTATCTGGTACAGACCGGCAATCCGAACCTGAAGAGCGGATGTTCATTCAATTCGTTCCTGTATTATTCCGGTAAGATAAAGAAAACCGGACTTTCGGCCATTCTCCAGTACAAACTGGAGCATAATCCGGTGGTTCACGATTATTATGTTCAGGATACTTACCTCGTCAGGTCGTTCATTAACCGTGGAAACATTCATTACTATGCTGCCATACTGGCGGCTTCGCACTCGTTCAACCGGATGTTCAGCCTGTCGGGCGATATCAGATACAATTATACGTCTGTTCATTCCGTGTGTAGTTTCGGCAACAGAAATCTGACCGGCAACCTCAATGCCAATATCTATGTGGGTGATTTCAGTCTTTCGCCTTACGTCAATTTCAGAAACAAGATTGTCAACACCACTTCCCTGGGAATAGAAGAAACTCTTGTCAACTACGGTCTGGAGTGTACTTACGGCAAGGGAAACTTTTTTGCGGAAGTCAATATCGTGTCTCCGTTTACCGACCGGAAGTTCCGAAAAACGTTCCACCATGACCTCTATGCATATGATTCGGACGAAGATTTCAGGACAAACGGTCAGTACTGCCACATCAAATTAGCTTATACCTTTGACTTCGGTTACAAAACGAAAAAAGTCAGACGAGAGGTCGATAGGTCGGTGAACAGTTCGCTGCTGAAGTCTTTTTAAAGTTTGCTGAATAACGAAGCGGATATAGTATATTACTTTAAACTCGGTGGAGCTTACTGCAAAAAGTCATTTATGGTGAAACCTTTTATTACAGTCTTTACATATATAATTGGCATTAGAAATTTTTCCCAAGAATGCAACTACAAGAAACGAAATAAACATAGACAATGCTATATAATCGGCAATAGTTGATCTGATACCCAAATCATTTGCCCAAACAAGATAAAGCCCCGGAATAAGAAAAAGAAAGATGCACCATAATGCTATAGCAGTTCCGTATTTATTACTTACGGCTATGGCTGACACATTGTAACTTCCGCATTTAGGGCACCAGACATGAGATTTATTTCTACTGTCAGCAATAGGATTTATTATCTCAACAGCTTTTTCATAATCTTTCTCGAAAACATATATCGCAATACCTGTGATAGCACCATAAGCACCTGGATTTTGGTCTTGCCCCTCATCATGCTGGCGAGAAACAATGTTATTTTCAATGAGCAGATTTGTAATCTCATCTGCATAAATAGTCGTATCACATTTTATAAGAAGTCTTTCCTTCATATTAGAATTTACTTTTATGCCAATATACTGATATTTATGTGAAAAAACAAGATTTATCTCTAAATCTTTATTATAAGCATTATATTTGCGATACTGACTCGGACCTGAAACATAAAGTGATACTAATATCAATATGTCAATATAATAATTATCATCTGACACTTCTTTGTGATATTGTTTCTTTTATGAGTTGAAATAAACTGACACGATGCTCAAGACTCCACTTCCACTTTCACTTCCTGAATGTTCCGAAGCTCATCACTGAAGTTGATACCAATCTTGTAGACCGTACGGCTGTCCTTGGCAAAAGGTGCGGCATAGCCTTTCTCCCGAATCTGGGCCAAAGCTT
>OGNL01000300.1_pt1 | contig 22843 bp, 6 predicted proteins | sample 1573471 | NCBI WGS metagenome assembly OGNL01 (sample SAMEA2582001, study PRJEB24529) | metagenome | biome: Human gut stool | place: China | collected 2011 | reverse complement strand
GTGAGCTGCTCACCGTTCCGCGTGCCTATCGCAAGACTGGCTGCGGCGCAGGCTGCAATCGAGGAATAGCACGATATAGCTGATACTCAATAAAATAGGCGGTATGCTTTTCATTTACAAAGGCTTACCGCCTATTGTATTTTTAAAAGGTACGTTCATTCCGCACGGAAAATGAGCGTAATAAACGCAAATGTTTAGAGAATGTTGTTGTGCTTTTCGTTGGGTGTTTAGAGCGTGTTTAGAGCCGTAATTGATGATATGACAGAAAGTTAAGACATTAAAAGCTGTTTGGAATAAATTTAAATAATAACATAATAAAGACATAGAACGATATGGCAACATTTAAAGCGTGTGTTCAAAAAGAACGCAAGGACGGATTTTATCCGGTTTATATCAGAGTTACCCACCATAGGGGGACACAATTCATGAAGACCGACAAGATGGTCACGAAGAAAGAACTTTCCAGAGCGAAAGAAATCGAAGACCCCTACGTGCTTCAGTATTGTGCCGGGCGGATAGTGGAATATAACGAGCGGCTCAACAAAAAAGACATTGAACATTGGACGGTCAAGGAAGTGGTGGATTTTCTTACGAACGGCAATGACGATATTTGTTTTTCGGATTATGCGAGAGTGCATATCGACAGAATGATTGACCGTGGGCAGGAAAGGAATGCCAAGAACTACAAGCTTGCCCTACAACATCTGGAACGGTTCATCGGAACCAACCAAGTGATGTTCGCTCAGTTGACCTCCACGCAGGTGAACAAATGGATAAAGTCGCTTGAACAGACGCATAGGGCAAAGGAAATGTATCCAATCTGTATGCGTCAGGTATTTAAAGCCGCCATGTTGGAGTACAACGATTACGATAACGGTATAATCCGTATCAAAGTCAACCCATGGGTGAAAGTGGAAATACCAACGGCTGATCGTGCGGAGAAGCTTGCCATTACCCCCGAAGCATGTCGGGAGTTCTTTTCATTCCCTCTGCCGGAAAGTAAGATGAAATATCCACAGACGGAGTTCGGGCGTGATGTTGCCATGATGGTGCTTTGCCTTGCAGGAATCAACACGATTGACCTGTACAATCTAAGAAAGCAGGATTACCGGAACGGAATTATCCACTACCAACGGGCCAAAACGAAGAAGTTCCGTGCGGATGGTGCGTATATGGAAATGCGGGTGCCAGCAATCATCCAGCCGCTATTTGAAAAGTACATGAACACGGCAAAAGATGATGAGCGTTTGTTCAATTTCTATCAGCGCATGACTACATCGGACAGTTTTTGCGCCAATGTCAACAGTGGGATAAGGCAATTATGCAAGGCTATGGGAATGCCAAAGGAAGAGTGGTATTCGGCTTACACGTTCCGGCATACATGGGGAACAGTAGCTCAGAATGATGTACGTGCCTCTATCTCGGAAGTGGCGTTTGGCATGAACCATAGCAATGGACACAACGTAACACGAGGGTATATCAAGATTGACTTCTCCCCTGCTTGGGAACTGAACGAGAAAGTAATTGATTTCATTTTCTTCTCCGGTAAGGCTTCTGTACGTGAGCAGAAACAGGAGGATGTGCATTTCCGCTTGTCATACCGCTATATGGTGAATGCGGCTGCATACCACAACGGGCAAAAGGTGGCGGAACTGACCGATGTAGGCTTCAACAATGTGGACGAGGTGATTGCCCGGCTCGTAACTATGCTGCCGGATGATATTCCGAACCGTTCAATGGTGATGTTCAAAATCGTCAACCTCGACAAAGACCAGACGGTGGTGTATCAACGGCAGAAAGGGAAAGGATTCTGATTTTTTTTGTGACTTCACGAAATGATATAAGCCTGCAAGGTATTTTTCTTTGTAGGCTTTCTTTTTAAACTCCCCTTTTATTCCCCCTAAAATCGAAATTTCTCTCACGTGCGCACGCACGCGCGGTAGACGTAGTAGATATATATACTTTACTTTACGGCAAAATACGGGAGTTTTCGCACATTCTTCCGGAATAATCCTGCATTCTTCCCGAATAATTACGGAAGAATGTGCGATTATTCCCGAAGAATCAAATAGTTAATGAAATAAAACAAATGTAATAAAGCGGGTGTTTTAACTTAAAATTTACACCTATTAGTGTACGTTTATAAATTTCGAGCTAAAATTAACATTCATTATTCTGGAATAATCGGCTATTCTTCCGTAATAATTCCCGAATAATGTGGCATTCCTCCCGAAAAAAGCCTTATTCTTCCACCATTATTCGGGAATAATCCTATATTCTTCCGTAATAATCACACATTCTTCCCGAATAATTACGGAATAATGTGCCATTATTCCCGAACGCTTCCTGAACGCTTCCGACTGCTTACAGACATAAAAAAAGCGACATTCTCTCGAACATCGCTTCAAAGCAAATCAGTAAAATCGTCCCCTTTTCGGGTTGGGGTTCCCTTGACATGAAGACAATCTAAAGTAGAGGGTAATAGATTATTCTTCCTCGTCTTCTTCTCCGGCAAGTTTGACAAGCTTGTCCTCAATGGTGAGTTTGACCTCGCCATCGTCTATGCTGATATTCTTAGGCATGATGATTTTAATGAACTCTGTCGACACTTTCACCCTGTCTTTGGGGTCAAGTTCCAGGAAGTCCTGCATTATTAGTGGCGTCACATCTCCTTCGGGTATAGTGTTGTGCGCTTCAAGCCATTTCTCAATCATCCCTTTTGCCAGTGCCGTTATTTTGTTGGGCGTACCTTTTTGCCGCCCTCCGGTCTTTTTTCCTATTGCCATAATGATTTGTATGTAAAAAGATAAAATGATGATGCGAAGATAACGGCTTACTTTCGCACGCAAGGTATAACTTTTAATAATCAAAAACTAAAGTCTTATGGATTTAATAGGAAGTGCCATAGGTGCTGCAGGCAGCATTTTCGGTGGGATCAAGGCATCCAAGGCCATGAAGAAAGCAAAACGTAATGTTGAGGCTCAACGGCAAAAGAATCAGGACTGGTACGACAGGCGGTACAACGAGGATGCCACTCAGCGGGCTGATGCACAACGCATCCTTACGCAAACTGAAGAGAGTATAAAACAACGTAATAAAGCCGCTGCCGGTAGTGCAGCCGTCATGGGCGGTACTGATGAAAGTGTGGCAGCGGCCAAAGAAGCGAACAACAAGGCTCTTGCCGATGCAACATCACAGATTGCCGCTGATGCAGAAGCACGTAAGGACAATATCGAAGCCACTTATATGCAAAACGACAATGCTTTCGTGGAACAGCTTAACGCCATTGAGCAAGGCAAGGCCAATGCCATATCGGGAGCTGTACAAGGAGTAACTAACGCGGTAAGTCAAATGCCTTTCTAAACTATTTCAATATGGCAACAATGGATGATATTTTAGGAAACGGAGGTGGTACGCCTCCGCCCAAAGGTTCTAAGGAATGGCACGAACAGCAGCAAGACGCTCCTTCCGTATCATCCCCGGCAAAGGGTACACAGAAATGGACGGAACAACAAGCAGCTGCGGCTCCTGCCGTTACCGGCTCCCAATCTGAAACGGTCGCTGCACCTCCGGCCAAACAAGCCGATGCGAACGGTGGCAGTCTCTCATACACTGAATTGTACAAAAAACTCAATCCCTATAAACCGCCAACGGACGAGGAACTTGCTAAAGAAAAGAAGAAGCAGAAACGTGAACAGATATTCGCAGCCATTGGTGATGGTATATCGGCACTCTCGAACTTGTTCTTCACCACGCAGTACGCTCCAAATATGTATACCGGTAAGAATACCATGTCAGAACGTACCAAAGTGAGATATGACAAGCTGATGAAAGAACGTGAAGGCAAGGAGAAAGAATATTATGAGGGGCTGATGAGGGCAAGAATCGCTGATGAAGAAAGGGATGACCGTGAACGTAAGTGGCAAAGGCAGCTTGGTCTTGACGATTATAACCGCATACGGAACGATGCCAAAGAGGAACGCGACAGGCAGATGTTTGAATTGAATATCCAACTGCAAGGCAATAAAATATCCGCATCCGAAGCTGAAGCCAAACGCAAAGGAATTGAAGCAAAATATGCAGAAGAACTTGAAAAGGCAAGGCTTGAAACCGAAAAGGCTAAAGCTGGTGCTTCAAAGGCTTCCGCTTCCGCATCCAATGCCAGAGCAGAATATTACAACCGAGGTGGTGGCAGTGGAAAGGCTGGAGAATATCCGTGGTATGACAGCGATGGTAACAAGCATTTTGCACACTCGTATGAAGCCATGCGTCAGAACGCCATAGACAATGGAACATGGAACGAAGAAACTCAGGCTTCGACCACCGAGGTCAAAAGTGGAAGAGGGAAAACCGTCAAGACATCTGAAACGACAAAGCCCGGTAAAGGACATTCTTCTAAGCCACAGAAAAAAAGTCCAACGGCCGATAATAAAAAGAAAAGTCCAACATCATAAATAAAATACTATGCCTGAAGAAAAGGATAAGATAAAAAAACTGTATGATACGTTTGTTTCTGATGGTTACGACATGGAGAGCGAAGAAGATTTTCGCAAGAACCTGTTAGATTCAACCAAACGTAAAGCGGCTTACGACGCTCTTGTAAAAGATGGTTATGATATGGAGCCGTTTGAAGAATTTGAAAGCAATATAGGGTTTGGAAAGGAACGAACCTCATCGCAACAATCGGGAAACAGTGCTTCCGGAACGGTTGAAGAACCCATCTCACCTGCTAATGAACAGACATGGCAACCTACAGAAAAGGAGAAAGTAGCGATGTTGATCGAAACCGACCGTATTATGAACGATGTGAAATCCCATACACAAACATTCAACGAACGCATAGACAATATGCAGGAATATGGGATAAATCCCGGTTTGCAGACCAAAGAGGGAAAGATGATATTCAATCCTGAAAGTGGGAAGTTGGAGAGAACGTTCCTCACTCCTGCCGGAAATCGTTATTACAGCAAGTCATTGGCTGACATGGAAAGCTTTCAGTACCGCCAAGCTGCCGATATGTCCATAGGCGGACAGTTGCGCAAGGCAAACCTCCGGTTGCAGGAATTGAAAGCCAAACAAGCGGAAAGAGCATCAGAAGTACACAAGGAATGGGCAGAAGAGACAGAAAACAACAAAGCACCTCTTGCTGCCATACTGGGAGCTGCCACTTATACGCCCCGTCAACAATCCGACAAGGAAAATCGTGCGTTATCCGTAGCCATTCGTGAAACAGAGGAACTGATTAAGAACCTTGAAGAACAGAAAGACCGTGAAAACGGTGTAGATGTAGGCTTTTGGCGTGGTTTCGGTCGCACTATGGGTGATGTGCGCACGTGGGATTTCGGTATGGGCGATATGCGTGATGCATTTACGATGATGAATGCCGATGAACTGAAAAAAGAAAATGCCACAGAGGGTGAACGTGAAGCGCATGATGCAATGATGGGCGCAATCCATGAGAAGCAACAAGCAGAGGAAAGATACAGCGGAAATGCAGATTTTTGGAACAGAGCAGGTGTAATGACAGGCTATATGCCGTCCTTCATGCTGGATTTCGTATTGACAGGTGGAGGATTTAACGGATTGTCCTCTTTCTCCAAAGGAAGTACCAAACTTGCAACAAAGGTTATAAGCAAAGAAACGGCTGAAAAAATGGCTCAGCAGGGTTTCAAGTCCTATATCAAAGAAAATGGAGCCAAAGGTTTGGGACGGTATGCAAGCGACTGGACCATCAAAGCACTCGGTACAACTGCAGATGATTTGCTTGTACGCGCTCCACTTATGGCCAATACAGTACAGGCAGGGAAAACTACTGCTGACATTATTGACCGTAAACTGGGTGATGTGGTTGTTGATGAGAACGGCAACTATGATTTTTCCAACGACAAGACTTGGGGGGATGCCATTTGGCAAAGTGAAGCCAATGCCATCATTGAGAATTATTCGGAAATGTTCGGTGCGCATCTTGATCCGGTCTTTACTCTTGGGAATATGAGCAAACTCGCCAATGTTTTAGGTGCAAAACGTATCGGTGCAGTGCTTTCAAAGGCTGACGCAAGTGCGTTGAACGGTATCATGGGACAAACTCATCAGATATTCAACAAAATGGGTGTGAGTGATTATGTCGGTGAGGTTTCGGAAGAGTACTATGGACAACTGTGGCGCACCATGCTCAATCTTGATGATGCCTATCAACAGAATCCGGACGGTACACGTACCAATTTGTTTGCCAGTGGCCAATTTCATGGTGACATTTGGGGAGGCATGGCACTCTCTATGGGATTGATGGGCGCAGGAAAACATACTTTGTCTGCTGCAAATTATACTTCCATGAAGCATGGTGTAAATAAAGCGGACGCAAAAGTGAATGAATTACTCGGCAAAGAGGTATGGGAGCCATTAAAGGCGACGCTTGACCTTACTACCAATGAGAATATCGGTGAAGTTGCGGAACTTATTGCCGGTGATAAAGATTTTACCATCAATGAGAAAGCTGCCGTTCTGGATTATATGGAACGCTCGTTGAATTTGCGAGGATTTAACCTTGCTTCTATGGCTCAATCACGTGGCGGCAACCGAAACGAAAGTGTACAACAAGCAAATGACAGTTATCTCGACGGGTATAATATCATTTCTTCGCAGGAGATGAACGATGCAAAGAACATGTATGAGTATCAGCGTGCAAGGGTTGCAGACCTCGTGGATGAGAGCATGTTTGCAATGATTGAAGAAAATCCAATTGCTGCATTAGAGTTTGTGAATGGCAACGAACAATGGAATGATGAAGATAAGGTTTCCGTAATCGATTATATTAATGCCAAGCAGGTGTATAACGGCATGATACAACGTGTACGTGATGATATAGACGGTCGTATCGAGCAGAGCAACTCAATGATAGATGCACGTGTGAACCATAATACCGGCATGATACAGGGGGCAACCATGAAGCAGGATGAGCGGAAGGTGTATGTAATCAGCGGCAAGCTTGTACCGTATGACGATGGTAGCGGTGTGAGCGTAACTGATTCGGACAACAGCATCATCATTCGCGATTCGGAAACCGGCGCACTTGAACAAGTATCACCTGATACAGTATTGTCTCTTGATGAATCGCAAGACCCTAACGAGCAAAAAGAATTGGCAGAACAAGCCATTGTGGAGCAGTTCGCACGTGAAGCGGCTGATAAGATAGACGGTAAGGTTACATTCAATTCGGGTGATGCCTATACTATTACCGGACAGGATGGTTCACAGATGCAAGTACAGGTTATAGCCAACGAGGACGGTATTGTGGATAATGGGGACGGCACAGTTAACGTATCGGACGGCGTGAATATCTTCCCGTTGGCAAAAGAAACCATACAGCAACAGGCTGATGCGGCAAATTTGGCACGTGTGGCGCAGTTCGAGCAGCAGAGAACCATTGAGAATGCCGAACGGAAACAGGAGATGCAAGAGGCTGAAAGACCACAATACGCCCTCAATGACATTGTTTCGCTTACCGATGAGAACGGCGTTACCGTCCGTGGCAATATCACAGCAGATGCCGATGCGGACGGCAAGTATGAGGTATTTACCGAAGCTCCTATCAACGGAAAGCGTGTGAACCTGTTCACTCGTGATGAACTTGACAATATGCTGTTGGAGCATAACGGAGTGGCATTTGAACATCCTGCCGAAAATGAGAGCAACAATGGTGCGGAAAATATTCCCGAAAATGATAACAATGCCCCTCAAAATATTCCTGCCATGCAGAGAATACCAAAGGATGAGCAGGGAGATCCACTATATGAGCAGGCCGACAGCGACACAGCTTGGGATGCCATTGTGGAGCAGACTGAGGGTGATGAGGATATGGCACAGACCGTAGCCGATGGAATGGTTGACGACAAGGAAGAAGCCTTGAAGAAGTTGGAGAAAGCCAAATCGAAAGGTGGCAACTCCATTGCCGAAAAGATTGCTTCCGAGAAAGAACGCAAAGCGGCGATTGATGCAGCCAAACAGGAATTGCTCGTTTGGCAGAAGATAGCCGGTACCGCCAAACGCAGAAAAATGGAAGCGGATGATGAACGCAGACGTATTGCCGATGAAGCAGCCGCATTGCGAAAGGCAGAAGAAGAAAAGTTACGTGCCGAACGTGAGGAAGCGGAACGCATCGAGCGTGAAGCCCTGAACGGAGTGCCGGACATGGTGGACGACAAGCCGCAGGATGCACGGGCAAGAGGTTACAGACGCATGAACGGTCATAAGATAGACAGACAAGAGCCTGTGCAGGCATTGCAGGGAAAGGAGGTATCCGTAAAATTCAGTGATGATGCCATTGTAGGTGGTCGTGTAGCCGTGATTGATGTAAACTTGTTGCAACCGAGCCATATTCAAGGCGTGCGCAACCCTCTGCACTTTATTGACGAAGCGCAGCCAAAAGAACGGAATGACGAGGCAAGTGTATTGTCTGCACGAAAGATTGCCGGAGACATACGCCCCGAAGAAATCACATCTTCTGTTACCGCCTATACAGGCGCACCTACCGTGAACGCACGGGGCGAAGCCATACAGGGCAATAACCGAAGTGACGCACTTCGTATCATGTGGGAGAACCATCCGGAACAGGCGGCTCTTTACAAGCAGTATCTGAAAGACCATGCGGAAGAATTTGGATTACAAGCAGAAGACATTGAGGCTATGGAGCATCCTGTCCTCGTGAACATGGTTGATGTGGACGATGCAGAGGCTATCCGTCTTGGCCAGTATGTGGCACAGGACACAGAAAGTGGAGGTGTTGAACGCATCAAACCTAAAAACGCCTTGCAGCGCATGGGAGCCGAAATGCGTTCGTTTGCCAACTTGCTGCTTAGGACTTCGGATGATGAAATGTCATTTGCCGGACTTGTGGATTCCAATGGTGCAAATGTTTTGAAATGGATGAGCCAAAGAGGTTTCATTACCCCCACACAATACAAGAGTGCGTTTGACAGCAAGGGTAACTTGACTCCCGAATCCAAGAATGATTTGCGTGGTATCATGTATCAAAGCATTTTCAAGGACGGTAGTACACGGTTGGAGGAAATGTTCAACGTATTACCGGTAAAAGCACAAAAAGCTATTCTTGCCACTGCTTTTCGTGATTATGATAGTCCGAACAGTGAACGAATGGTAGATGAGATACAGAATTCCGTTCGTGCTTACTATGCTTTGTCCCAAGATAAAATGTTTGCAGAGGCAAAGAACTTCAAGGAAGCACGTACTGCCATAGAAAGTTGGAAACGCCAGTATCAAATGGATGATGTCACTGGGGAAAGTTATCTCCCTGCTGATAATTTCAGTAACTTTGTCCTGCATTTGGTCGCAATGTATAAAGGTGAAAGCCAAAGCTTCATTCAAAATACATTCGGCAAGATTTATGACCTTATACAAGGTACACAGGAAGAAACTCTGTTCGAACAACCGGACAATACCCCTCGGACGCTCGTACAGGCTATTAAAGAAGCATTAAATTTAGATTACAATGGACAACAACGAAGCAATGTATTGGTTGGCGATACTGCAACAAGCCAACGAGGGCAGCAAGGAAGCAATGGAACTCTTGCGCCAAGAGAACGAGTTGAGAACAGAAATGGGACAACTGATGATACAGGAAGAACTGAAAGCATTGGTGGACAAAGCGAAATAGAATCTTCTTTATCACAAGAAGAAATGCTGTTTTCTGATGATACTGACAATCAACTTAGTGCAAAAATAGCAAGACGTATTGAAGTTCAAGAAGATGATTGGATTGAAAGCGGAAAGTATGGCGATACTTATAAACAGACAATTATTGTTGATGGTACTCATAAAGTTATAAAAGTTGATGCACCTGATACGAAAGGTAATTATATAGGTAGCGCTTATGAGTATGACGGTCAAACATTCGGAGATTTATTGGATGTTCTTAATTATATTGATGCATCTTTGTCTTTAGCCAATGCTGTTGCAGTGGCAGAGAAAGAAACCGATACTACTCCTACGGAGAAACAGAAAGAAGCAGGCAATTATAAGAAAGGTCATGTGCAGGTTGGTACATTCAATATCACCATTGAGAACCCGAAAGGATCCGTTCGTAGTGGAATAGACACAGAGGGCAACAAGTGGGAAACAACCATGCAGAACACCTACGGCTACATTCGTGGCACGGAGGGCGTGGATGGAGACCACATAGACGTGTTCCTCTCTGATGATATTGACGGGTGGAACGGACGCAGGGTGTTCGTGGTGGACCAGTATAATGAGGACGGCAGCTTTGATGAGCATAAGGTAATGCTTGGTTTCAATGAGACTGACGATGCCGAGGCAGCTTACTTCGCGAATTATGACAGCGACTGGGCAAATAATCACAAGACAGTGGTAACTGCCGTAAACTTGGAGGATTTCGAGAAATGGATAGATAGTAGCCACCGGAAGACAAAAGCGTTTGCAGAATACAAGTCAGTCAAAAGTGTTGAGGAACAGAGTTCAGGTACACAAGTCGACAGACTTTCTGAAATCAAGTCACGCATTGAAGAACTGCACAAGGAACAAGAAGCCGCACATGGTCAGAGTGATATATTTGAGGAAGCCCGCATTATTTCCGAAATAAACGACCTCTTTGCTGAACAGCGGAAGTTAGAACAAAGCAATTCCAATGAAGAAACGACAACACCGACTGATGCTGCATACACCATTACTCCGGCACAGTACACCACCAAAAGAGGTAAGGTGTTGGATATGCACCTTGTGAAGTTCAATAATGAATTAAGAGATACTGTTCGGAAGCACACCACAATGTTTGCCAAACAACTGAAAGGCTGGTGGAACAAGGAAAAGCAAGGCTTCATGATGCGGAGCAAGGAAGATGCTGAACGCTTGGCAGAATATGCAACCGATGCACAATCACAACCACCTTTGTCTTTGTCTGATTTGTCAGAAGTAAATGACGGCAATGTGCAGTTTGCTGAGTCTCAACTTTTGGAAACATCTAAGCAAGAAGAAAAGCAGGAATACAGCCCAGTGTGGCAATATTCTGTTTCCGTTGACAAGAAAACCGGATTGACCACGTTGAAGCGCGATGATGTGAGTGGCCCTATCCCTATCGGGGATGGACGTTTCAATTATACGGCAAACAGTCCTGAAGAAATGTTGGAGATTGTACGTAATCCCAAGAATTTCAATCAGGAACTGCGTGACGCTGTTGAAACCATTCTTGAAAACAAGGTTAAGATTAGGGAGATTGTACGTACAGAAAAAGCGGAAGCCACAGAGCAAGAATCTAAGCCTGAAAATAATCCGAGTGGCAACCGTCTTGTTACCGATGAACGCTATGCAGAACTCCGTGAGCGTATGCGCAAGAAGTTGCTCGGTCAAATGAACATGGGCATAGACCCTGAAATACTTGCCATTGGTACGGAGATGGCTGTTTACCATTTGGAGAAAGGTGCACGCAAATTTACCGAGTATGCTACAGCTATGGTTGCAGACTTGGGCGATTCCATACGCCCTTACCTTAAAGCATTTTACAATGGTGCGAGAGATTTGCCGGAGGTGGCAGAGAACGGACTGGATGCAGACATGACTCCATACGATGAGGTACAACAATTCGATGTGACGAATTTTGATAAGAAAAGTATTGATGCGCTTGCTACCGCCGAAACCGTAACAAGAGAGACCGAGGTGGAGCAAGAGGCAGAGATTGCACAGGAACGCATCAAAAAAAGCCGCCCTGCACGTAAGAAGAATGAGAAAAAAGCAGTAATTTCACAGCAGTCAAATGAGTTGGGTTTGTTTGACGCTCTAACTGATAACAATAAAAATAGCGAACATGGATTACAGAGAACTTATGCAGAACGCTCCGAAAGAGTGCCAGCCAAAGGTTATAGACACGAGCAAGGATTATCAAGAGGCACTGAAACAGGTAGCGAAAGCGAACAACAAGCCGGTAGAGGAACTGACAACGAAGGAGAAAGAACAGGCGATGCAGTCGATAGGACTGTGCGACCTCGACTTTCAGATTCCTTAAATGAACGAAGCATTGAGGGTAAGCGCAAAAAAGAGATTGAAAACAACCGAAAACTTGCCGATGAACTCAAAGGTGTTACATTGCATTTGAACGACAAACTCGGAGGAGAACATGAGATTTCCGGTATTGTCTATTACGAACTTGCCAACGTATTCCATTGCAATGACAATATAAGCGGACCATTCCAAGCGACACGCAAGGAACTTGATGCTATTCTTAAAGTTGCACGCAAAAACGATGGCAGGAATACATTTACTCCCAAGAATACCCACAACAACCATTCGGAACGTGGCAAAGACCACGCCCCTACATCGGTAGATGCCCGTATCGAAACCAACATCAAGGCTATCGAACTGGCAAAGCAGTTGCTTGAAAATGGTGAACAGGCTACAGAAAAACAGATGCAGACCCTCCGCAAGTTCAGTGGTTGGGGCGGATTGGGCAAGGCTTTCAGTGAGGGTGCATACTACGCTCCTAACCCTACCCAGAAGAAACTTCGTGAATTACTTGGGGAAAAAGCGTATCAAGAGGCTGTAATGAGTGCGAACAGTGCCTATTATACGCCTGCATACGTTGTTGATACCCTTTGGGATATTGCCGAGAAAATGGGCTTTGAGGGTGGAAACATTCTTGAAGGTTCTGCAGGTATCGGGAATATTTTAGGACAGATGCCCGCACACATCAGCGAGCGGAGCGACATCCATGCCATAGAAATTGACGGAACTTCGGGAGGAATCCTTTCACTCCTCTATCCTGATGCCAAAGTGGACATACAGGGCTTTGAGCAGACACGCATACCGAATGGCAGCATAGATTTGGCTATTACCAATGTCCCGTTTGTTACAGGACTCCGTGTGAACGACACCACAGGCGACAAAGACCTGTCGAAGAAATTCCACAACATACACGATTTCTGTATTGCAAAGAATGTGCGCAAACTGCGCGAGGGCGGTTTGGGCATCTTCATTACGTCCAACGGTACGCTTGACAACAGCAAGAAACTCCGTGACTGGATTGTGAACGAGGGCGGTTCTGACTTCGTGGGTGCTTTCCGTATGCACAACAAGACTTTCGGTGGCACCGGGGTAACCTCCGACATCGTTGTTATCCGCAAGCGTGTGAACGGGCAGAAATCCGCCCATGTCATTGATGTAAGCGATGTGAGCGGAGAGCGTATGGCAGAATATGATACTGGGGAAACACGCAAGGTCAAAGGCAAGGAAACACCGGTCATCAAGCAACTTTCGATGGACTACAACCGCTATTTCATTGAACACCCCGAAAACATGGCTGGTGAAATGCACTTTGCATTTGAGAAAGGCGACACATTCCGCCCGACAAGCAAGGGTTTGTATCCTGCACAGGATAAGAAGCAGGAGCAGATGTTATCTGAATTTGTTCATTCATTCAAGGCAGAGGAATTTGGCGAACGCAATGCCGGACCGGTTACCGATGTAATGCCCGACAAAAAGATTGGTGAGATATTTATCAGAGATGGCAAACTGTTTATCAACTCGACAGCCAGTGCACAACCTCTCGAAGTGAATGCCAATAAGGTAAAAGGGCATACGAAAGTGGAATGCTTCGAGGCGTACACCGCCATCAAGGAAGCTCTTGCGGAAGTTCTTTCCTATCAGACCGAGAACGAAAGCGATGAGGGGCTAAAACCTTTGCTTGACAAACTCAACAAGGCATACGATGATTTTGTCGGCACATACGGACACTTCAACAAGAACACCGCCATTGCGTTTCTCCGCAATGATGTGGACTATGCCAATGTATTCGCTCTTGAAAAGTTTGAGGAAACGGCAGATGAAAAAGGAAATCGGATACAGAAATTTGAAAAGACCGATGTATTCAGCAAACGTGTCGTTGAAAAAGATAAAGAACCCACACCGGCCAATGTCAAGGACGGTATCATTGCAAGTATCTTCAAATTCGGTCGTGTGGACATACCATATATCGCCGAACAACTTGGCACAGGCATCGAAGATGTGAAGAAAGAAATCATCGAGAACGGCTACGGTTTCGAGGACCCAGTAAGCCGACAGATGGAAGCATCGTATCAGTATTTGAGTGGAAATATCCGTGAAAAACTGCGTCAGGCAGAGGAAAACAACGAGAATGGGGAATTTGACCGCAACATCAAGGCATTGCAGGAAGTCATGCCAATGGAAATCCCCGCACATCTGATAGACTTTACCCTCGGCAGTTCTTGGATTGATCCGAAACTATATGAAGATTTCGTAAAGGAACGAACGGAAGTAGATGTCCGTTTTACAGCAGTAGGCGGTACTTGGTTTATGAAAGAGCCATACTTTACCAACTACGAAAAGAACCGTGCCATGGGCGTGACCAGTGAAATGCTCGGTCGAACCATTATGGGACACACCCTTATAGAAGCCGCCATTCAGAACAGAAGCATCACGGTTTCCACCACCAAGAAACACTATGACGGCACAACAGAAACAATTACCGACAAGGAAGCGACACAGGCTTGTGCCGCCAAGATTGATGAAATCCGTCAAGATTTCAAGGATTGGGCAAGGCAGAAGATGCAGAGCGACCCGGAAATGTCGGAACGTATGGAACGTATCTATAACGATATGTTCAACAACTTTGTGCCTATGAGCATACCGGACGAGTTTGTGCCGGAGTATTTTGGAGGTGCTTCACACAAATTCAAGATGCGTCCTCATCAAGGCAGAGCCATCGTGAGAGGCACACAGCAACCGTTGTTGCTTGCCCATGAGGTAGGAACAGGAAAAACCTTTACCCTTATTTCCACAGCGATGGAAATGCGCCGTTTAGGTACTGCCCGCAAACCGATGATTGTAGTGCAGAATGCCACCGTCGGGCAATTTGTTGCAAGTGCAAAGGAACTGTACCCGAATGCCAAGATACTGACACTCGAAGAGGCAGACCGAAGCGCGGAGGGCAGAAAGAACTTCTATGCCAAGATACGCTACAATGACTGGGATATGATTGTCGTTCCGCAATCGACCTTTGAATTTATTCCCGACAGCGAGGAAAGAGAAATGACTTTCGTGCAGGACAAGATTGAGGAGAAGATGCTCATCCTTGAACAGATGAAAGAGGAAGACCCGGACGGAAAGAACATGATTACCCGGCAAGCCGAACGTGAAATCGAATTGTTGGAGGAACAGCTTGCCGGACTTGCAGACAATGCTTCAAAGAAACGCACCGCCAACGATGAGAAAAAACGTGCCGTAGCCTTGCAGAATGCAGAAGTCAAGGCAATGGAAATGCTTGATCGCCGTACTGACGATGTGGAGAACTTTGACGACATGGGCATTGATGCCCTGCTTGTGGATGAAGCCCACGAATACAAGCACCTTGGATTTGCCACTGCCATGCAGCGTGGAGTGAAAGGTGTGGACCCGTCATACAGCAAAAAATCACAAGGCGTATTCTTGAAAACACAGGCTGTTTTAGAAAAGAACAACGGACGAAACGTAATCTTTGCCACAGGTACGCCTATCAGCAATACCGCTGCAGAGATTTGGACGTTCATGCGCTATCTCATGCCTGCCGATACAATGAAAGAATACGGTATCTATTACTTTGATGACTTTGTACGCAACTTCGGTAACATTCAGCAAATGTTGGAATTCACCACAAGCGGAAAGTTCAAGGAGAACAATCGCTTTGCCGGATACGTGAACCTGCCCGAACTGGTGCGTATATGGTCTGGAGTGTCCGATATTGTCCTTACCAAAGAAGCCGGTGGCGTAAAGGACAAAATACCTGAAATGGAGGGAGGAAAGGCACAAGACCTCTATCTGCCACAGACACGTGCATTGCGTAGTATCATGAAGTTCGTAAAGAGCGAACTTGAACATTATGAGCAGATGAGCGGCAAAGAGAAGAAAGAGAACAGCCATATTCCGCTCACGATGTACGGTATTGCCAAAGCTGCTGCCGTGGATGCCCGATTGGTGCAGTCAGATGCAGAGGACGACCAAAACAGCAAGACCAATGAAGCCGTGCGCCAGACTTTGCGCTCACTGAAAGAAACAGCCGACTACAAAGGTACGGTTGCCATTTTTGCCGACAATTATCAAAATAAGCAGAGCGGCTTCAATCTTTATGATGACATCAGAAATAAACTGATCGCAGAGGGAGTTCCTGCTGATGAGATTGTAGTAATGAGGTCGGGAATGACTGTCAAGAAGAAACTTGAAATCTTTGAAAAGGTAAACCGTGGTGAGGTTCGCGTGATTCTCGGTTCGACCTTTACGCTCGGTACAGGCGTGAACATTCAGGAACGACTGCACACGCTGATACATTTGGATGCGCCCAACCGTCCTATGGACTATACCCAGCGCAACGGACGCATTTTGCGACAGGGAAATTTGCATAAGGACATGAACAAGCCTGTACGCATCTTGCGTTTCGGAGTTGAGGACAGTTTGGATGTTACCGCCTACCAACGCTTGAAAACAAAGGGAGCGATTGCCGACAGTATCATGAACGGCAAGCAGATGATGAACAACAGCATGACCAACCGTGTGCTTGAAGAGGAAGAAGATGTGTTTGGCGATACCGTTGCGCAGCTCTCCGGCAGTGAATATGCCATGCTGAAAAACAATGCGGAAAAGAATGTGCGCAAGTATGCAAGCCGCAAAAAGCAATGGGAAACAGACCAAACCTATATCCATAATGCCAAGCCAAGACTGAAAGCCTTTATCAAGGATGCGGAAAAGCGCATTGAGGATAATGGCAGATACTTGGAGGCTGTACGTTCGTTATTCCCCGATGGACAATTCAAGGAGATTGTAACCGGGAAACATCGTTTTGCTTCTGTTGATACAATGGATGATTTCTTCAAGGAACACAACAAGAGTATTCTTGCAGAAATGAAGCAGATGAAAGACGGTGAGATTTCAGGAGAACAGAAACGGGAACTGATCATACAGATAGGCGATTTTTCATTTGTGGTCACAACAAAACTGACAAGGAAAACCATGAGTGACGGTGCAACACTTTTCAATGATGTTGAGCGTAGAATGACCTACTCTTGCCTTGAACTCGGCATTGAAGATGTGCCGGTACGCCAAAACCTGCTTCGCAATGCCATTGAGGATATTACAGACAATGTGATTACAGGAAAGGATTTTGCCGAGAGATTGAGTGCCGGAGAGCGAAGCAAAAAACATAATGAAGCCGAATTGAAAGAACTCCTGTCAAGAGAGGGCAAGCCATTCGAGTATGAAGAAGAATTGGCACAGGCGAAAGCACAGTTAGAGGAATATGCCGAACTGATGAAGAAAGAGTTGGAGGAAAAGGAAGCCAAATATGCTGAAATGGATGCAAGCGTGGAAACAGCCAACGACATTACAAATACTGATGAGGATGATGTCTTATATCGCAGCGATGATACGATGTATCGCATTCGCGAAGATGCCGCACCCCAAAATACAGGTATTGGATACAAGGTGTTTGTTTTGAAGAACGGCGAATTGTATCCGCCTATGGTTGCCAATCCGAACGGAGAAGCGACACCGGTCGGTGTATGGCTGGATGCTGATGCTGCACCGATAGCCGGACAGAGCAAGACTGGGCGCAATCAAGTCAAGGCCGGAGGAAAAGGCACACAAGGCGGTAGTGGTAAACTTGCCTATCGTCCCGGATGGCATTTAGGGGTCATTCCATACGCATTGCAGTTTAACCGCATTGATGAGAACGGAGATAAAACCCTGTTCCCTGCCAATTTTGTTTGGGCTGAGGTGGAGTATGCCAATGACGTGGACTATCAGGAAGAAGCCATGAGTTATGGTTACAACAAGAACGGCAAGTTCCAACACAGTTATGCCGGACTTCCAAGGATTCCTGAAAATGGTGCGTACACTTACCGTACCAATCCTAATCCCGAAACAGACCCTTGGATAATCACAGGTGCTATGCGTGTCAAACGCTTGCTTACTCCGTCTGAAGTTGATGAAATGGTCAAGGAAGCAGGTCGTGAGCCTCAACGCAGACAGGAAAATGCTGTTACCGATGCAGAGATTGCCGCACTCAATGCAGAGATTGCAAATGACTATCGTAACGGTATTGGTACATATACCGATGATGAAGTCAGTTATGAGAATGACCCAGTAGCAAAACTGCTCGGCCAGTCAAGGAGAACGGCAAAGCAGCGGAGGGAATTTGCACAGCGTGAACGCCAAAGAATGGCAGAACGTGTGGAAAGCCTTGCAGAGAAACTGCATCTTGACAATGTGGAGGTTGTTACTGATGCTTCCGTCTTGGATGGAAAGAAGCAGCGTGCAAAAGGCTTCTACTCGAAGAGTACAGGGAAGATAACCATTGTTATTCCCAACCATACAAGTACGTTTGATGTTGAACAGACACTGCTGCATGAGGCTGTGGCGCACTATGGTTTGCGCCAGTTGTTCGGAGAACATTTTGATACATTCCTTGATAATGTATTCAACAATGCCGATGAGAACATACGCAGACGCATTGTAGATATGGCTGCAAAAAACGGTTGGGATTTCCATAAGGCTACCGAAGAATATCTTGCTTCGCTTGCAGAAGATACTGAATTTGAGAACATCAACGCAAGTTGGTGGCAACAGATAAAGGATTTCTTCTTGAATATGCTTCATAAGATAGGCTTTGAGGATTTCAAAGGGGTTACTCTATCGGACAACGAACTTCGATACATCTTGTGGCGCAGTTACGAGAACCTTGCGGAACCGGGCAGATACAGAAACATATTGGGAGAAGCCGCTGATGTGGCAAAGCAGTATGAACTGAAAGTCGGAAATTATGCGGTTTCCGACCCACATCATCAGACTGTTGCAGAAAGTGATGATGCACTATACCGTACCGGTGACCCGGAAATACATGAAAGGGAGTTGGCTCGTGACCGTTATGAAAGGCGTGTAAAAAGCGGTATGTTCCAATCACGGGAAGCATTACAGGACAGTATGCTCGGCTTGAAAGAAGCCATGACTGCAATCCTTGGCAAGGAAACAAACATTGAGGATGTGGACGGATTTGAAAACGCATACTTGGGAGAAAACCGTCTGTCAAGTGTGAACAAAGCTGAAGCCGATGCATTTGCCCACACCCTGTTCAAGCCCATGCTTGATGAGGTTGCCAAACTTGCCAGGACTGAGGCAGAGCGTGAGGAATTGACTGATTACATGATGGCGAAACACGGTCTTGAACGCAATACATATATGCGTAATGAAGCAATCAACAACGGAGCAACCTATGCAGACCAAACCGACTATGCCGGACTTACAGCCCTTACAGGTATGGATAATGTTACTGATGCCGAAACGGAAGCACAGATAATGGTTAACGATTACGAACAGGCACACGACACTACCGACCTTTGGAAAAAAGTCAATGCCGCGAGCAAAGCAATACTTTCAAAGTCATACGAATGTGGCATGATGAGCAAAGCGACCTTTGACAAGATTTCAGATATGTATGATTTTTACATTCCGCTACGTGGTTTTGACGAAAAGACCAGTTCTGAAGCATACGCATATCTGACGCACAAGCAAAGTGCATTCAATGCTCCTATCAAGAAAGCGGAAGGACGCAGGTCGAAAGCGGATGACCCGTTTGCCAACCTGCAATCAATGGCAGAAGGTGCTATCATGCAGGGCAACCGGAACAAATTGGTAAAACAGCGTTTCCTTAATTTCGCCCTCAACCATTCGAGCGACCTTGTCAGTGTGAGCGACATTTGGGTGGAATACGATACGGTGGCCGACGAATGGAAGCCAGTGTTTCCTGACAACATAGACAGTACAGATACTCCCGAAGTAGTGGAACGGAAGATGCTGGACTTTGAAACTAAAATGGAGTCATTGGCGCAGCAATATCCTGACCGGTACAAGCACGGCAAGGATACCGTGAATATTCCTTACCGTATTGTGGAAAGCCGGGATATGAGGCAGCACCAAATTATAGTGAAACGTGGCGGCAGGGACTATGTGATTACCATTAACGGCAATCCCCGCGCAGCACAGGCATTGAACGGACAGACAAATCCCGACAATGATATGTCGGGAGCAATCGGAGCTATTCTCCGTGCAGGAGAAAATATCAACCGACAGTTGAGTGCGTTCTATACCACACGTAACCCAGACTTCATTGTATCGAACTTCATGCGAGATATGCTATACACCAATACCATGACTTGGATAAGGGAAAGCCCGAACTACGCACTGCGTTTTCATCGGAATTATATGTATGCCAACCCTGTAAGAATAAAGCAACTCTTGGCTAAGCACCGCAAAGGGACACTTGACATGAGTAACAAGACGGAAGCGATGTTTCATCAGTTCATGATGAACGGAGGAGAAACAGGCTATGCCAATATTCGGGACATTGAACAACATAAGAACGACATACGCAGGGAACTGAAAAAATCGAACGGCAAGATTCCTGTAAAAAAAGCATGGGACTTGTTGGGCGAACGTTTCGATGAGTACAACCGAGCCGTTGAGAACTGCGCCCGTTTTGCCGCTTTCATGACATCACGCGAAATGGGCAGGAGCATTGACAGAGCCATCTATGATGCAAAGGAGATAAGCGTAAACTTCAACAAGAAAGGCAGCGGAGCAAAATTCTATGACAGTACAGGGCAGACAAAGGCTGGTAATGCCAGTGCATTGGTATCGGGACTTGGTCGTAGCGGCTATGTGTTTTGGAATGCAGCCATTCAAGGTACGGCAAACTTTGGACGACAGATGAAACGCCATCCTGCCAAAGCTTTTACAGGTATTGCGGCGATGTTCCTTCTTGGTGCCATTGTTGCCTACTTGGGTGGCGATGATGATGACGATGATGACAAGAACGCATACTATAATCTTCCCGAATATGTAAGGCGCAGCAATATTCTTTTCAGGGCAGGAAACAGTTGGGTATCAATTCCTCTTCCGGTAGAATACAGGGCTGTTTACGGCATGGGCGAACTGATGATTTCCGTTCTTAACGGAAAGGAACATCTTACAAGCGAAGAAATTGCCGAAGCCATAACAGGACAGGTTACACAGATATTACCTATTGATTTCTTGGAGGGCGGCGGAGGATTGAATGCCTTTGTACCGAGTGCCTACAAACCCTTGTGGGAAGCCTACGTTGCAGAAAAGAGTTGGACGGGTATGCCACTTTATAAAGACACACCTTACAACAAAGATATGCCCGAATGGACAAAGGCGTATAAGAGCGCAAATAAATACATTGTCGGATTGGCCAATGCCATGAATGAAGCTACGGGTGGAGACCCATATACAAAAGGAACGATTGACTTTAATCCGGCAAAGATTGAATATATGCTGAACGGTTATTTCGGTGGCGTGTTTGGAACAATCGACAAATTGAGCAAGACCGCAGAAACCATTACAGACAACCGAGAGTACGACCCTCGCAGCTTCTTGTTGGTAAACAGACTGGTCAAAGCCGGGGACGAACGCACCGAGTACAGGGCTGTGAACAATGAGTATTTCCGATTGAAAGAGGAGCATGACCGATTGAAATCCCGATTAAAGCACTATGAGGAAGATACCGACAACGACATATTTGACTATGCGGAAAAGATTGATTTCCTTTACAATTCACCCGAATACGAGCGGTATGAAATTTTTGAGGATTATCGTAGGGATATTGACGACCTCTATAATGAACTGAATGACACAGTTGATGATGAGGAACGTAAGAATATTGAGGCTGAATTGAATGAACTCAAAAAGGAAATGATAGAAGAAATGAACAAAACCCGTAAATAGTTAAACATAGGATGATTGCCCGGAGCAGTATATTTGTTCCGAGCAATCATTAAAATGATAAAAATATGCATATAAATAAAAGCGAAAGAAAATTGCTGCCAATGAGCCGTATAGCTCCGGGAAGAAATGATGCCGCCGAGATAGATACTGTTGTTTCTGCAAAACGTTATGGTGACCGCAGGGCATTTGACATTCTTATGGAAGCACAATACTATTGGAGCCAGATGGACGACTTTCGGAAAGACCGGGAGCGAAACAAACGCTATACCTATGGTTTCCAATGGGACGATATGATTTGTGTGGACGGAAAATCCATGAGCGAGGAAGAATACATTAAAAGTCAAGGCAACGTGCCTTTGAAAAACAACCTTATCCGTAGGCTTGTGCGAAGCGTGCTTGGCGTGTATCGAAGCCAAAGTAAAGAACCGACCTGTACCGCACGTGATCGGGATGAACAGAAACTTGGTGAAACGATGAGTACGATACTTCAATGCAATATGCAGCTTAACCGAATGAACGATGTATATGCCCGAACTATGGAAGAGTTCCTGATAAGCGGTTTTATCGTTCACCGTAAATCGTACGGTTGGCGTAATGGAAAAGAGGATTGTTGGACGGACTATGTGCAACCCAATAATTTCTTTATCGACAACAACATGAGAGATTTCAGAGGTTGGGATGTTTCCGTGCTTGGAGAAGTTCACGACATTTCTTTCGGACAGTTGTGTGAACAGTTCGCATCAAGTCCGCAGGAATACAGACAATTGCGTGACATTTACAAGTGGGCGGCAAGGAAAGATTACATAGCCACATACGCGGAGCGTTTCGGGTATAGCCGCTTGGAAAACTACGATTTTCTATTCACAAGCGAACCAGGACGATGCCGTGTGATAGAGATATGGCGCAAGGAGCAAAAACCGAGATACCGTTGCCATGACTACCAAAACGGCGATATTTTCAAAATAGACGAAGAAGATTACGCACAGTGCGCCCAGAATGGTCGCTTAATAAATACTTCTTTAGCAAGAAGTTAGGATTG
>OGNL01000251.1_pt1 | contig 25801 bp, 20 predicted proteins | sample 1573471 | NCBI WGS metagenome assembly OGNL01 (sample SAMEA2582001, study PRJEB24529) | metagenome | biome: Human gut stool | place: China | collected 2011 | reverse complement strand
TGGGCTACTCCTGTCATGACATGGGCAAAGAGAATATATAAGATGGTGCAGACCAATAAGGATACTAAAATACCGATAGGCATATCCCGCTTCGGATTCTTGGTTTCCTGTGCTGCCGTGCTTACCGCATCGAATCCTAAAAAGGCAAAAAAGACAATCGCTGCTCCACGGAAAATGCCGGAAATTCCGAACTCTCCTAATGTACCCGTATTAGCTGGAATGTAAGGAGTATAGTTGTCATTTTGAATAAACTGCCAGCCTAGTATTACAAAAATCAGGATGACAGCTATTTTCAGAAATACAATCAGTCCGTTAAAGAAAGAACTTCCGGCGGTACCTCGCATCAGAATCAAGCTCATGAGAACTACGATAATCATGGCTGGAATGTTGACGATACCCCCGTCCCATGGACATGCCGTAAATGCATGGGGTAGATCAATGCCTACTCCTTGCAGGAATACGGTCATGTAGCGGCTCCAACTGATACTGACAGTGGTAGCTGCTACAGTATATTCCAATACTAAGTCCCATCCGATAATCCAGGCAATAAGCTCTCCCATGGTGGCGTAGGAATAGGTATAGGCACTCCCAGATACCGGAATCATGGAAGCAAATTCTGCATAACAGAGTCCGGCAAAACAACAGCCGATAGCTGCAATGATAAAGGAAAGTGTGATGGCTGGTCCGGTATAAGAAGCAGCTACGGTTCCCGTTATTGAAAATAATCCGGCTCCGATGATTACGCCTACCCCAAGAGCTACCAGGCTGACAGGACCTAGTACTCGTTTAAGGGTACCACTTCCAGTTTCTTTGGCTTCTGCTTGTAAAGCCTCTATACTTTTTCGAATAAAAAGCCCCATTTCTTTGTCTGTTTTTTATTGTCCGACAAAGGTAGGAAAAATTACTGAATATCTTATTTCAGATATTGTGTAACCTTTCCGCTGAGCTGTAGTAAAGAGATTTCGCACATCTTGGTATCGTATTCGGCAGAAAGAATTCGTTCTTCGGCATCAAGCAGACTTTTTTGTGCTTCACGCATTTCAATACCCGATAAGTCACCCAGTAGGTAGCGTTCTTTGGCGATTTCATGGTTTTCTTTGGCAGAAACCAGGTTTTGACGTTCCAGTTCCAGCAGGCGAAGGTTGTTTCGGTAAGCCTGCCACAGGTTGCTCAGGTCGGCCCGTAAACTTTGTTCCAGTTCATCACGGGCAAATTGTGCGTTGCGGATAGCCAGGCTGGCATTTCGTTTTTCCCGTTTCCGGTTACCGTCGAAGATATTGAATCCGATAGTGACACCTCCGCTGAATCCCCAGTTGCTTCGTTGGCGTGTGGCATTTACGTCGTATTTGTTGAGGGTGTATCCGTAACCTGCATTCAGTCGTACGTACGGATAATTACGTGACAATACCTTTTTATAATCCAACTGAGCCAATACGGTGTTTTGGTCCGCTTGCAATAAAGAAGCGTTGGTTTGAAGGGCCCCTTCCCACAAATCATTGAATTCCAGGCTTTCGTTTACGTCAATCACAGAATCTTTTACACTGAGTGGGCGGTCCATGTCCTTGGCGGCCATCAGCTCATTGAGATTGATACGCGAGGTGTGTACCAGCTCTCTTTGTTTGATATACTGCGCACGGTCAGCATTAAAGTCGACGGTGGCCTGTTGATAGTCCAGTCGGGAGAAATTTCCGATATGATAACGTTCTTCTACGATACGCAGGCGTTCTCTGGACAGCGACACAGCATAACGGAAGTTTTTCAAGCGGATTTCCTGTTGGATGTAATTATAATACTCAGCAGTAAGACTGGCAATGAAATCTTCAATGGCAATTCGGGTGTTGGTGGCACCTTGACGTTCCAGTTCTTTCAGTTGTTTGTAAGTGGTGCTGATGTTGAAACCGTCAAAGATGGTCCAGTTCAAATCTACTCCAGCATCCAAGGTCTGGTCATACACACCACGAAGCTTGGTAGTTTCACCTGTAGCCCGTGCCTGCGTATTGCTGTTGTCTGCATTTCCGGTATATCCGGCAGTCAGATCCACAGTGGGCAAGTAACCGGCATTTCCTAACGTCGCATTGTTTTTGCTCATCTGCTCCTCGTTGCGGGTGATGCGGAGTGAATAGTTGTTCGCCAGTCCCTCTTCCAGGCACTGTTTTAGCGTATAGGTGTATTGGGCTTGTGTGGTTATTCCACCTCCCAGCAGACATATCATGAAATAAATAAGCCGTTTCTTCATTTTCTTTCTTTTTTAGCACGGTTTGTCGAAATATACGAATAGATAGCAGGTACAATGTACATGGTCAGGAAGGTAGATACCAACATACCACCCACTACAGCTACTCCCATGGCAATGCGCTGATTGGCTCCTTCTCCCGAGGCAAAAGCCAGCGGCAGCAAGCCCAGGATGGTAGAAGCACTTGTCATCAGGATGGGGCGTAAACGCTGAAGGGCAGCATCGCGGATAGCCTGCATCTTGTCTTCACCTGCTTCTTGCTTTTGGTTGGCAAACTCTACAATCAAAATACCGTTCTTGGCTACCAGACCAATCAGCATGATGATACCAATCTGACTGAAAATGTTCATGGTAATGTCTCCAAAATACATGAATACCAACGCTCCGGCAATGGCCAGAGGAACAGTCAGCATGATGATGAATGGGTCCTTGAAACTTTCAAACTGTGCAGAAAGTATCAGGTAAATCAGTACGAGTGCCAGAATAAAGGCAAACATCAGACTGGAGGAACTTTCGCGATATTCCTTTGAGTCGCCCGACAAAGCCGTACGGAAGGTGTCATCCAGTACGTTGGCTGCAATCTTATCCATCTCGTCCAGACCGTCACCAATGGTTTTTCCTTCAGCCAGTCCGGCAGAAATCGTAGCTGAGATAAAACGGTTGTAGTGATACAGTTTGGGAGGCGCTACGGCTTCTATGAATTCCACCAGGTTATCCAGCTGAATCATTTCACCCTTGTCGCTGCGAATATAGATGGATTTAATATTGGCGGGTTGGTTGCGTTGTTGGCGGTTAATCTGACCGAGAATTTCATATTGTTTCCCGTTCATATAGAAATATCCCATACGCTGTCCGCTTAATCCGTATTGCAAAGTTTCTCCAATGTCGCGTACGCTTACTCCCATGGTACCCGCTTTGTCGCGGTTGATGGTGACACGCATTTCCGGACTACTGAATTTCAAGTCTACGTCGGCCATCTGGAAGGTCGGGTTGTCGTACACTTGTGCCAGGAACTTCGGTAGAACCTCCTGTAGCTTTTCGATGCTGACAGCCTGTAGCACGTATTGTACCGGCATGCTGGCTCTTCGGCCACCGAAAGAAGATTGCTGCTGCACGAAGGAACGTGCTTTGGTGTGGGTACGGATGGCTTTCGAAATCTGTTCGGCTACCTGCATTTGCGTATAGTCGCGTTCCTTGATATCTTTCAAGGTAATCTGGATGTTTCCGCTACCACTGGATACGCGGGCGGAGACGAAGGCGGCATCCGGAACGATTGAGTCTACCAGCGTGTTGATCTCTTCCGTATAATCGCGTATGTACTCATAGCTGGCCCCTTCTGCCGCACGGGTTCGGATATTGATTTGTGAACGGTCCTCCAACGGAGCCATTTCTGCAGGAATTTCTCCCCATAAATAACCGATGAGCCCTAAGGTGATAATAGTAAACGGAATCGCAATGACACGTTTCCGGAGGAAGGCGTTGAGCGAACGTGAGTAGATACGGTTCATTCCTTCAAAGAAAGGCTCTGTCTTCCGATAGAACCAGTTTTGCTTTTCCCTGTGTTTCAAAAGTTTGGTAGCAAGCATCGGGGTGAATGTCAGGGCTGCAAAAGAAGAGATGATAACCGAACCGGCTACCACGAAACTGAATTCCCTGAACAGACGTCCGCTAGTTCCTTCCATGAACACAATCGGGATAAATACAGCCGCCAGCGTAATGGTAGTAGAGATGACGGCAAAGAAGATTTCCTTGGCTCCTTCAATACCGGCTTCAAAAGGCTTCATTCCCCGTTCGATGCGAATATAAATATTTTCCGTCATAACAATGGCATCGTCCACAACCAGTCCCACAGACAAGACGACAGCCAGCATCGTAAGCACGTTGATGGAGAATCCTGCCACGTACATCACGAAGAATGCTCCAATTAGGGAAACCGGAATCACGATACAGGGTATCAGTGTCACGCGCCAGTCGCGCAAGAAAAGGAAAATGATGATGATAACCAGTACAAAAGCTTCGTATACCGTACTCTCTACTTCTGCAATGGAGGCGCGGATGAAGCGGGTATTATCGAAGCCGTAGGTATATTCTACGTCATCGGGTAAGTCCTTCTGCATCTGCTCCATACGTTCGTACACGGCATCTGCAATATCAATGTGGTTGGCTCCCGGCTGAGGGATAACTACCACACCGACCATGGGCACACCGTTCATTTTCATATAGCTTTTGATGTCGGCAGGTCCCAATTCGGCATACCCGATATCACAGAAGCGTACTACCTGTCCATTCTGTTCCTTTAAGATGATGTTGTTGAATTCTTTAGCCGTATGCATCTGTCCCATGGTGCGCAGGGTAAGCTCCATAGTATTTCCTTCGATACTTCCTGAAGGAAGTTCCAGGTTTTGGTCGTTGATAGCATTCTTGACGTCTACAGGCGTGATTCCGTAACCAGCCATTTTTACCGGGTCCAGCCACAGGCGCATGGAGTAACGTTTCTCTCCCCAAATGGACACGCTGCTGACATCCGGAATGGTCTGTAACTGCTCCTTGACCGTTAAATCGGCTATTTCACTCAGTTCCAGCAGTGAACGGGTATTGCTTTGGATGGCTACCATCAGGATGGGGCTGGCATCCGCATCGGCTTTGGAAACGGTAGGAGGGTCACAGTCACGTGGCAGGTAACGCTGCGCACGTGATACCTTGTCGCGCACATCGTTGGCGGCTGTTTCCAAATCCACTGACAACTCAAACTCTACCGTAATACGGCATTGTCCCTGCTGGCTGGTACTCGACAGGGAGCGGATACCCGGAATACCGTTGATGTTCTGCTCCAGAGGTTCCGTAATCTGGTTTTCAATGACTTCCGCATTCGCTCCCGGATAACTGCAGGTCACTGAGATAATCGGGTTATCCACCGACGGATATTCACGTACTCCTAAAGTCGTATAACCAATCAGTCCGAATAGCAGGATGATGATGGTGAGTACGGTGGCCAGTACCGGCCTTCGTATACTAAGTTCGGATATGTTCATACGGCAGAAGGTTAGTTGATTTGGTCAAGAATTACCGGCATGCCGGTACGTAGCTGCAAGGTACCGGAAGTAAGTATGGTATCTCCTGCAGACAGGCCTTTTAATATTTGTACTTCTGCTTCCGTGCGGATACCTATCTCTACATCCACTGGTTCAGCCAGTCCCGAACGGTACAAGAACACCTTGTTCTTTCCCATTTCCGGCACGATGGCTTCCGAGGGGATGGCAATGGCATCTTGAATTTCCTGTTGTTTCAGCGCGATGTCTGCATAACGTCCGGGGAGCAGTTCTCCATTTCGGTTCGGATAGAGGGCACGTACGGTCAGAGTATGTGTTTCCTCATTGATACGTGACTCAGTTGCATATACTTGCGAATTGAAAGTTTCCAGCCGTCCTTCAATTTTAAAGGTCAGGTTGGTACCTTTCTGAATCTGTCGGGCATAACGTTCCGGCACGGCAAACTCTACTTTCAACGGAGTGATTTTAGTCAGCTTGGCAATGACCGTAGTCGGAGAGGCATAGGCTCCCAGACTGACCTGTCGCAATCCGATGATACCGTCAAACGGAGCGCGGAGTTCCGTCATGGCAATATTGGCCTTTACATTTTCTATGTCGGCATTGAGGGTGGCCAGTTCTGTTTTTACCTGTTCGTAGGCTTCCTTACTGACCGCATCGCGTTGCAGCAAGGCATTTTGGCGAAACACGCGGTCTTCAGCCAGTGGCATTTGGGCTTCCAGGCGTTTCAACTGAGCCTGTAGCTGGCTGTCGTTCACTTTGGCCAGCAACTGTCCCTTTGATACGAAACTACCTTCTGTAAATTCGATGCTGGTAATTTTTCCGGAGGTTTCAAATGACAGATCCACTTCTTCGTCCGGCATCAACTTTCCGCTTACGAACAATTGGTCCGTAAGCAGATGGGGTTTAATAATCTTCGCATTTACATTCAGCGCTTTATTTTTGTCGACTGGTGATTTCTTTTCGGCTGCAGTCAGTTCCTTGTTCTCTCCGGGAGTAAATGTGTGAATGCCCAAAGCGGTCAGCCCTGCACCTACCAAAACGATAATTCCCCATTTGATTCGTTTGTCCATGTGTTTATTAGAGTCTGGTTAAATAATTATTTGGCAAACATATTGATTTATTGAAAGAATACCATGTTTTTTATATTTTTTATAGTTAAAAGAACCCTTTTAGGGAAGTGAAATCGTAATTATCGGGAAGGGATTTGTGAAAAATAGAGACTGAAGTTGTTAATTTTATAGAAAAATGAGAATCGCTTTTTTATATTCGTTATTGTACTGCTATCTTTGCATGCCGATTGTGTATTTATACTATGTTATCTCATATTGTTAGAAAAAATAAGTTTTTCCGGGCCTTATGTATGATGATGTTGTTACTCATACATTTGGATGCGTATGCGTATGAGGTAATAAGTGCATGTCAGATTGATACACAAGAAGAAATGACGATACCTTCTGCCGCTGATACCTTTCAGGAAGAAGATACCAATATCCTTGAGTGGGAGGATTTATCTTATTCAAAAACCTCTGTGCGTTCTTTTTTCTGGTGGTTTGTATTAGGTTCGCTTCCTTCATTTTTCATTTGCTTTCGAAACTTTATTGCTGATATTTCTGTAATAGTCCGTACTGTATCCTTACGCGTATTTCCTGTACGCCCGTATGTGACTTTTTGTACCTTATTGATTTAGTCTTTTCGCGTATTGCGTGAAAAAAAGCGTGTTCCGGTCTGGTGTTATACCCGATCGGAAGGTTATTCTTGTTTTTTTTTATCAAATTACATAGTAATCTTTATTTTGTCATCTTATGAAAAATTTTCTTCACAAGGTTGCAATCTGGTCATGTGTGGCCGGACTGTTGCCTGCCTGTCAGTCGTCAGGCGAAAAACAAGTAAAGAGTAAGGAAACCATACCGGTGACGTTACTTCAACCTACTACTATTGATTTGCCGCGGTCGTATGTGGCCGATATTCAGGCGATTCAGTTTGTGGAAATAAAGGCTCGTGTAGAAGGCTTTATCCAGCAGGTATTGGTCGACGAAGGTCAGCTGGTGAAAAAAGGACAGCCCATGTTCCGTCTGAATTCGGAGAATTATATGGAGGTGCTTAAGGCGGCTGAAGCTAACTACAAGCAGACACAGGCCCAGTTGGAACTGGCGAATTATGAAACTGAACGCGTACAGCGTCTAGTGGATAAACAGATTATTTCACCGATTCGTCTGGACCAGGTAAAACGTGAGCGGGAAGTAGCTCGAATGAAAGTAGAGCAGGCGCGTGCAGAGATGCAACGGGCGCAGATGGAATATAGTTACACCACGATTACCGCTCCTTTTACCGGCTATGTAGACCGTATTCCTTATAAGGTGGGAAGTCTGGTGAACCCGGAAAGTCTGTTGACTACCGTGAGCGATATTTCAGAAATCTTTGCTTATTACAAGGTAAATGAAAGCGAATACTTGCGCTTGAAACGTGCGCAGTTGAGTGGAGAAAACTTGCAGCAGCTGGATAACGTGGAGCTGATTTTGCCCGATGGGTCGGTGTATTCATATAAAGGAAAGCAGGAAACGGTGGAAGGTGACTTTGAACGGGGAACCGGTTCTATCGCATTCCGTGTACGCTTTCCGAATCCTGACGGACTGTTGAAGCATGGAGTAACCGGAAAGGTATGTATGATGACTCATATGGAGGATGTGTACATGATTCCTCAGAAATCGACCTTTGAAATTCAGGACTTTACGTATGTGTATTTATTTAATGAAGAAGGTAAGGTAGAGGTGCGCAGCTTTAACCCGATTGAGCGTTTCCAGAACTATTATGTGACGCAGGATTTCCCGGCGGGTACGACAATTGTGTACGAGGGTGTGCAGTTGGTGAAAGACGGTATGCAGATTAAGGCAGACACCATTCCGTTTGAAGATGTGAGAAAGGAATTGAAGTTGAATATGTTGCAAAGATAAGGGCCTATGTTTAAGTTGTTTATTCGTCGCCCGATTCTTTCGGCAGTTATCTCTGTCATCATCGTTTGTTTGGGAGGTCTGGCATTGGTATCGTTGCCTATTACGCAGTTCCCGGATATTGTGCCTCCTTCGGTAACGGTGACGACCCGTTATACAGGAGCTAGTGCTGATGTGATGGCAAAGACAGTAGCTACTCCGTTGGAACGTGCCATTAATGGCGTACCGGGCATGACCTATATGACCACGGTATGTACGAATGACGGTATGTCGCTCACAACCGTTTATTTTAAGGTTGGAACCGACCCGGATGTAGCCGCAGTAAACGTGCAGAACCGTGTGACCACCGTACTGGATGAGTTGCCCGAAGAGGTAATCCGTGCCGGTGTGGTGACAGAGAAAGAAGTGAACAGTATGTTGATGTACTTGAATGTGTTCAGTACAGATACCACGCATACGGAGAAGTTTGTGTATAACTTTGCCGACATCAATGTGCTTCGTGAGTTGAAACGTATTGACGGAGTGGGGCTGGTAGAAATCATGGGAAGCCGTGACTATGCCATGCGTGTATGGTTGAATCCGGCTCGTATGGCAGCCTATAACTTGGTGCCGCAGGATGTAACGGATGCTATCCGTCGGCAGAACATTGAGGCAGCTCCCGGAAAGACAGGTATCAGTTCTGATAAATTGCCTCAGCAGCTACAGTACGTATTACAGTACACCGGAAAGTTCAGTACCCCCGAAGAGTATGGGGAAATTGTGCTCAAGGCTTTGCCCGACGGTTCGTTGCTGCGTCTGAGGGATGTGGCTACCATCGAATTTGATTCTGAAGATTATAATATGGTATCTATGACCGACGGACGTCCTTCTGCCTCTATTATGATTAAGCAGCGTCCGGGCTCCAATGCACGTGAAGTGATTGAAAATATCAAGCAGCGCATGGAAGAAATCAAGGAAAGTAGTTTTGCTCCCGGTATGGACTATAATATTGCATATGATGTATCCCGCTTTCTGGACGCTTCCATTACTTCTGTGTTGAAGACCTTGTTGGAGGCTTTCTTGTTAGTATTTGTCGTGGTGTATCTTTTCTTGCAGGATTTACGTTCTACACTCATTCCGGCCATTGCCGTACCGGTTTCTTTGATTGGAACCTTCTTCTTCATGCAGATGTTAGGTTTCTCCATTAACATGCTGACCTTGTTTGCACTGGTACTGGCCATCGGTATTGTGGTCGATAATGCGATTGTGGTGGTCGAGGCTGTTCATGTCAAGATGCACGAAGAAAAGCTGAGTCCTTATAAGGCATCTGTAGCCGCTATTAAAGAAATTGGTGGAGCCATCATTGCCATTACGCTGGTCATGTCGGCGGTATTCGTGCCGGTGGGCTTCATGGAAGGTACGGTAGGTATTTTCTACCGTCAGTTCTCTTTGACATTGGCTGTGGCTATCGTGATTTCGGGTATCAATGCGCTTACGCTTTCGCCTGCACTTTGTGCCTTGCTACTCCGACCGGCAGGTCACGGACGCAAGAAAGCTACCTGGCTCCGCAAGTTCTTTGTGGTGTTCAACCGCCGTTACGACCGTTTTGAACGCAGCTATCAGTTAGGATTGCACAAGTATTTAGGACGGAAATCTTTTACTTACGCTACGTTAGTGTTGTTCTTCCTGGCTACGTATGGCATCAATTTGGTACTTCCTACCGGATTTATTCCGAATGAAGACCAGGGTATGATTTATGTAAATGTGGATGCCCCTCCGGGAGCGACGGTGGAGCGAAGCGAAAAGGTACTGAATCAGATTCAGGCTGCTTTGCTGCCTTTTGATGAGATTGAAAGTATCTCTACACTGGCCGGCTACAGTTTGATGACGGAGACAGAAGGAGCCAGCTACGGCATGGGTATGATCAACCTGAAAGCTTGGGATGAGCGTGATAAGGGAGTAGAGGAACTGATGCAGCTGTATAAGGAGCGTACTTCTCATATCAAAGACGCCGACATACAGTTCTTCTTGCCACCTTCCGTGCCCGGTTTCGGTAATGCCAGTGGTTTTGAGCTTCGTTTGCAGGATAAGACGGCAGGCGATTTTCATGATTTTGCGGAAGTGGCCAATACATTGGTGGAGAAGTTGAATGCCGACCCGCGTCTTCAGGGAGTTACGTCTGGTTTTAATCCGAACTTCCCGCAGTATTTGTTGAAAGTGGATTTGGCAAAAGCCGCCAAGTTAGGTGTAGACTTGGATAAGGCCATGGAAACCCTCCAGGCTTATATCGGAAGTTTCTATTCGTCCAACTTTATCCGTTTCGGACAGATGTATAAGGTGATGATTCAGGCTTCACCGGAGTATCGTATGAATCCGGAGGATTTGTATCGCCTGTATGCGAAGAACAACGATGGCAATGTAGTGCCTTATTCAAACTTTATGACCATGGATCGTGTGTTCGGGCCCAGTCAGATTACTCGTTATAACATGTTTACTTCTGCCTTGATTACGGGTGAAGGAGAAGGAGGAATCAGTTCGGGTGAGGTGATTCAGGCCGTAGAAGAAATCAGCAAGGAAGTGCTTCCCCGTGGTTACGACGTGGAATGGTCAGGTATTACCCGTGAGGAAAAGGATTCAGGCGGACAGACCATATTGATTTTCGGAATCTGTCTGTTGTTCGTGTACTTGCTGTTGGCGGCACAGTATGAAAGTCTGCTGTTGCCTTTCCCTGTCATTCTTTCGTTGCCTGCGGGAATCTTCGGTTCTTATTTCTTCCTGCAACTGGCCGGACTTGAGAACAATATTTATGCACAGGTGGCTCTGGTTATGCTGATAGGTTTGTTGGGTAAGAACGCGATTTTGATTATTGAGATGGCCAACCAATATCGTCAGAGCGGACTTTCGATTATGGAAGCTGCAGTGAAAGGGGCAGTAAGCCGTCTGCGCCCTATCTTGATGACTTCGTTTGCCTTTATCTGCGGATTGATTCCGTTGCTGGTAGCCACTGGAGCAGGTGCGTTAGGAAACCGTTCCATCGGTACAGCCGCTGCCGGAGGTATGTTTGTTGGAACCTTTGTAGGAATCTTCCTTGTACCCGGTTTGTATATCTTGTTTGAAACCTGGTCGTCTCGTTTAAAGACCGATAAAAAATATGATGAAGATGAAGACTAATAGTTTACGAAATTATATCGCAATTGCCGTTGTTATACTGTTGTCGAGTGGCTGTAAGTCGCCTTCTCTCCTTTCGGAAGAGAAGGTGGCTCTGCCCGAGACTTTTGTCGGGGGAACCTCGGACACGCTGAGTATGGCCAACTTGTCATGGAAAGAATTCTTTCCGGATACCTATTTAAAGGCATATATTGATACGGCACTGGTAAGAAATCATAGCTTCCTGCAAACCTTGGAGAGGGTGTCGCTTGCCCGTGAACAATTACGGGTGGGCCGGGGCGCTTTGCTGCCTGAAGTATCTTTAGGCTTGAGTGCCGGTGTGCAGCGTTTTGGTGAATACACCATGGATGGGGTAGGAAACAGTACGACCAATACCCCTGATTTGGCTAAAGACAAGCATATCCCTGATCCTTATAAAAACTTGAATTTAGGTGTAAGCTTTCAATGGGAAGCCGATGTATGGGGAAAACTGACAGATAAAAAACGTGCAGCAGCATTTCGCTGGATGAATTCGCTGGAGGCTGCGCGCTTGGCACAAGTCATGTTGGTTTCTGAAGTGGCTTCGCAGTATTATCATTTGGTGGGGCTGGATAAGAAATGTGTCATCCTGAAAGAAGAAATCCAGAAGGCACAGGAATCTTATGAACTGACCAATGAGCTGATGAAGGAAGGTGAAGTTTCCCGTTTGTCAGTCGACCAGTTCCAGTCGCGTGGACTGAAGTTGGAAGAAATGCTTCTCGATACGCGTCAGCAGATTACAGAAGCAGAACGTGCATTGGCTCTGTTGTTGGGAAAATTGCCTTTTGAAATCAAGCGTTCCACTTTTGAGGAAATTTCGGAATCGCAATTCCCCGTAGCTTCCGGTATACCGGCCCAGTTACTGTGTAACCGTCCGGATGTGAAAGCTGCCGAACTGGAACTGTTGGCTTGTAAGGCGGATGCTTCTGCTGCCCGTAAGACTTTCTTCCCTTCCTTGCTTATCGGGGGAGGGGTCGGGTTCAATGCCTTTGATTTGAGTAAATGGTTTGTCTCACCTGCTTCTTTGGTTTATGATTTGGCAGCAGGTATCAGTGCTCCTCTATTCAAGCGGCATGAAATCAGGGCTTTGTGGAATGAATCGAAAGCACGTCAGCGTATGGCATTGCTGGAATATCACCGGGTGGCATTGAAATCCTATCAGGAAGTAGCCGATTTGCTGGAGGCATCTGAGCGGATGGACGAACGTAAATTGTTGAAAGCCAAGGAAAGTCGTGTGCATCGCCGTTCCATTGAGAATGCGAACGAATTGTTCCGTACCGGTTTTGTAGGTTATCTGGACGTGTTGTCAGCTGATGAACGCTATTTGGATTGCGAGCTGGAACGTATCGACTTGAATGTAGCTTATTGTCAGCTTCATACCCTTCTTTACCGTTCTTTGGGAGGAGGACGTTTCTGATATTACCCTATATTATAAAAACAGCCCCGCTCTGATGTTAACATATTATCGGAGCGGGGCTGTTTTTATTTGCTGTTAGTATGCGGAACGGTATTTTCCTTCTTCTTTATCTTCTAAGATATTCAGGTAAGAAGTGTACCTTGATTCACTGATGTAGTGATTTTCTACGGCTTCACGTACGGCACATCCAGGTTCATGGCGGTGGGTACAGTTGCCATATTTGCATTGGGCAGAGAATTCAAAGATTTCTTTGAAATAGTGTCCCACCTCTTCGTCTTTCATGTCAAACGTACCAAATCCCTTGATACCCGGTGTGTCAATGATGTATCCGTCGCCTGCCACCGGAAACATTTCTGAGAATGTGGTGGTGTGCATACCTTTGTTATGTGCGGTGGAGATTTCTCCTGTCTTGACATTCTGTTCGGGCAGGATGGCATTGATAAGGGTGGATTTTCCCACACCGGAATGGCCGGAAAATAAGGTTACTTTTCCTTCTAATGCCTGTTTGATTTCGTCTACTCCCGTACCGTCTAAGGCAGAAATCCGGTAACACGGGTAGCCGATGTGCGTGTATAAGTTTGTCAAGCCATCCAGGTAATGCAGTTCTTCTTCCGTATAGCGGTCTACCTTGTTGAATACCAGGCAGACTGGCACTCGATAAGCTTCTGCAGAGGCCAGAAAACGGTCAATGAAGACTGTCGAAGTCTCCGGATAGTTCACTGTAACCACCAGCATGCACTGGTCCAGATTGGCTGCAATGATGTGTGACTGTTTGGAAAGATTGGAAGAACGGCGGATGATGTAATTTTTCCGGTCTTCAATTTCAGTAATGAATGCGGTTCCCTCCGCATTGACATTGATTTGTACACGGTCGCCCACCGCAATGGGGTTCGTGCTGCGTATTCCTTTCAGGCGGAAATTTCCTTTTATCTTACATTCAATCAGCTTTCCCTCGTCCGTCTTGACCAGGTACCAGCTTCCCGTATTTTTAATGACCAGACCTTTTTCCAAAATGAATATGTGCAAAATTAAAAAGAGGAGGGAAGAGACCATAAGGACTCTTCTCTCCTCGTGTATGGTGAATAAGATTATACTGTCATGATTTCTTTGTCCTTGGCAGCCAGCATATCGTCAATCTGCTTGATGTACTTGTCGTGTACTTTTTGCAGTTTGGCTTCCGAGTTCTTCTGTTCATCTTCCGGCATACCATCTTTCACAGCCTTTTTCAGAGCGTCGATGGCGTCGCGGCGTGCGTTGCGCACACTTACTTTTGCAGTTTCACCTTCACCCTTGCACTGCTTGCTCAACTGTTTACGGCGTTCCTCTGTCAACGGCGGGATACCGATACGGATGATTTCACCGTTGTTTTCCGGCATGATACCCAGTTCAGAGTCGATGATAGCCTTTTCAATTACGCGAAACATGCTTTTGTCCCACGGCTTGATGGCGATGCTGCGCGCATCAGGAGTAGTTACTGCTGCTACGTTATTGATGGGCACCATGCTTCCGTAAGAATCTACGCGGATACCGTCCAACAAACGTACGTCAGCCTTTCCGGCACGGATGTGAGCCAGTGACTCATCCAGGTACATGACTGCCATATCCATTTTCTCTTCAGCTTCGCTGATAATTGTTTTAGAATCTGCCATATATTTCTTGCATTTATAGGTTTTATATTCGTTGATAAGTATTTATGTGAACAAAAATAAGCTATTTTTTATTTCCTTGCAATACTTCTGAAAATAAGTTTGTGTCTTCCGGTTTCGGAAATATCCTGAAAAACTTCTTATCTTTGTTTTATCACTATAAAACAGCACGGTTGTATGATTACACTTTATTTGGCGCGCCACGGGCAGACGGTGGAGAACCTGAGCCGTATTTTTCAAGGGCACTTGCCCGGTACATTGACAGAAGAAGGAAAAAAACAGGCGATGGAATTAGGAGAGTCCCTGCGGGATATTGCACTGGATGCAGTGGTCAGCAGTGATTTGCAACGGGTAGTGGATACCGTGCAACTGGCTGTTGGGAGCCGGCAGCTGCCTTGGCAACAGACTACGTTGTTGAGGGAAACAGACTGGGGGCCTTGGACTGGATTGTCTGTGGGTAGTGTCGATTTAAGTAATCCTCCTGCTGGAGTGGAAACTCGCCAGATGATGTACGACCGGGCCGGCACTTTTTTGGACTATCTGTGGCAGCATTATGACGGAAAACGTGTGTTGGTAGTGGCACACGGACAAATCAATCGTTGCCTGGAAGCCCGTATTACAGGTGTTTCGCTGGAGGAACTGTGTACGGTTCCACTGATGAAAAATGCAGAACTTCATCGTTACGAACTGGCACGTGAATAAACAAAAACGGCAAGACCAGGATGCGTTTCCAGTCTTGCCATATATTTTTTGATTCAAATGAATAATCAGTTGTGTACCAGTGTACCGATATTCTCGCCTTCCATCACCTTCTTCAGGTTGCCGTAGATGTCCATATTGAACACATAGATCGGCAGATTGTTTTCCTTGCACATGGTGGTGGCGGTCAGGTCCATCACTTTCAGGCCCTTGTTATAAATCTCATCGTAAGTAATCTCTGTGAACTTGGTAGCGGTAGGATCCTTTTCCGGATCGGCTGTATAGACACCGTCCACACGGGTTCCCTTCAGCATGACATCCGCTTCAATCTCGATACCGCGCAGAGAAGAACCGGTATCAGTTGTAAAATACGGGTTTCCGGTTCCGGCGCTCATAATCACTACCTCACCGTTTTCCATACATTCAATTGCTTTCCATTTGCTGTAGAACTCACCGATCGGTTCCATACGGATGGCAGTCAGCACGCGGCTCTTTACGCCGATAGCACCCAAGGCACTGCTCAGTCCTAAAGAATTGATCACGGTGGCACACATACCCATCTGGTCGCCCTTCACGCGGTCAAATCCCTTTCCGGCGCCGCTCAGTCCGCGGAAAATGTTACCGCCTCCAATCACGATACCGATCTGTACACCCATTTCGTGCACTTCCTTGATCTGCTGGGCATATTCTGCCAGTCTTTTCTCGTCAATACCATATTTCTGTTCGCCCATCAAGCTCTCTCCGCTTAATTTCAGCAAGATTCTTTTAAATTTAGCCATGATACGATGTTTGTTAAGTTAATTCGAATTCCCTACAAAGATACCTTTTTCGTTTTCTTGTTCCAATAAAATCCGGAAGTTTTCTCACGTCTTCTGCCGGGGCACATCTCTTGAATGTACCTGTTTTGCGGTCTTGAAGGGTAGGGGACTATGCTTCTGCGCCCTGATTCGTGAGTGTACTTTCCGTAGGTTTTCTATAAGGTGAGTTCCTGTTCCTGCGGTCCATTCAGGATATAGCGCACCTCCTTGAAGGCATATTTCCGCTGTTGTCCCTGTTCATCTTCCAGAATCAGATGGCCGTCCGGCTTCACATCGGCAATGCGTGCTCGGAAGCGTCCTCCTTCATCTTCATACAGATGCCAGCCTTCCTTGCGGTACAGAGCCTTGCGGTATTGGGCGTCTACCGTATCGGCTTCGCCCCGTTGCAACATGCGGTAGTATTTCTGGAAACTTTCCATAAAAAGTTCCAATACGAAGCGACGCTCCGTTTCCTTACCGAGAATCTGACAGAGCGACACCGGGTTAGGCGCGTCTCCTGTGAATATTTCCTGATTGACGTTCATGCCGATGCCGATGATGCTTTGCTCCAGTTGCTTGCCCATCCAGTCGTTTTCGATGAGCATGCCGCAGATCTTCCGGTCGTTCCAATATACATCATTGGGCCATTTGATCGAGATGCCTTCGGTGTAGTGGGCAAAGGCATCGTGCACGGCAAGAGCGGCTACCTGCGAGATGCGGAACATCTGTCCCGCCTCCAGAAAGCGCGGATGCACCTTTAGACTGAAAAGCAGGTTCTTGCCCCGTTCCGATTCCCAGGAGTTGCCGATTTGTCCCCGTCCCCGGCTTTGATATTCAGCGGTAACCAGAATCATGTCGCACGGTTGCAGAGGGCGGTATGATTTCAGAAAATTGTTGGTAGAGTCGATGCTTTCGAGTTCAATCATCTTGAATCCCGGTCCATCGTCCAGACAGAAATGTTTTTCCATATAGCTTCTTTTGTTTTAGAATTCCAGTGGCGGGTAGAACGCCTGTTCGATATGTTCCGTGTGATAGGGCGGTTGCAGTCCCACCACACAGATCAGATCAAAGCGCACCTTACCGTCAAATCTCTTTTTCCGGATATACGCCTCGGCAGCGGTGACCGTGCGTCTTATTTTCGGCATGTCCACTGCGTCCTGAGGGTTTCCGAACTCCGTATTTCTCCGGCTTTTCACTTCCACGAACACCATGATGTCGTCTTTCAGGGCAATCAGGTCGATTTCGTTCTTCCGGAAGCGCCAGTTACGCTCCAGAATACGGTATCCTTTTTGGAGAAGCAGCTGTTCGGCGGCCGCCTCTCCCTCTTTTCCCAGTTCGTTGTGTAAAGCCATGTTTTCTACGGTTCAGGTTTCTCTTTTCACAAAGATACAAGGAATCCTTGAAAAATTCTGTCTGTCGGCATTTTTTGTGTCACACTTTATCCTTTCTTTTTCGGTTCTTTGTTCAACTTCCAGATTACTTTGAAAAGAACGAAGCGGTTCAGTACGCTTTCATATTTTTCCTGTTGCATCTGCGCGTTGATGAAATATTGCGTGCCCGACAGCTGGTTCAACAGGTCGTAAGCCTCCAGTTCAAAGATCAGGTTTCCGTTCATGACAGCCTTGTTCGCCTTGATGTTCCAAAGCAGGTCATCCGTATTGAACTGTTTGTCGGAGAAACCTCTGCGACTATACATGGTGAGATAGCTCTGTAGATTGATGCTCCAGGGCAGATCGACGAAACCGCCCACTCCATAGCTGAAGTTCCATGCGTTCAGAGTCTGGAAGTTTTTCCCTTCGGAATGGTTCAGGTTCGCTCCGGCGGTCAGACTCAGATAACGGTTGAGCTTTCCGTATTTTCCGTAGTTGAATGTCAGGTTCTCGCTGATATAGGTGGTGCGCACATTGCTTCGGACGCTATTAGCGCTGGCTTCGGTCTGCAGCATGTCCACACTGTTTCGATAGCTTCCGTAAGACTGCGAGGTCATTCTCCATTTTTTGTTCTTTTGGAACGGACGCATGTAGTATACGTTCAACCGGGTCTGCCAGTTTCCGTTGATCACCTCCGGCCGATAAGTACGTACACCGGTCTGGCTGTTGTAGGTCATGGACTGACAGAGCAGATTCTTCCACAGGTCATAGTAGAAGTGGACGTTCAGGAAAGAGTTCAATTTCTTTTTGTTCACATAGTAGTTCAGCACTACGGAATGCGTCTTCTTGTCTTTCAGATTTGAATTACCCAAGCGGACAACCAGCGGATCGGAATGATCCTGATAGTCCATGCTATATTGTATCGGAGCGGCTTCCTGTGAGAACTTGTAATTGATGTTATATCCTCGCCAGGTTGTATTCCGGTCTCCGGCCTGAAAATCCAAGGATACTTCAGGGGTGAAGAAGGTTTTCCGGCGGATCATGACCGTATCGGTCTGGTCTCTTTGGTAATGTGCCCTTTCATAAACCTGTTCTAACGGGAGGTTGACGCTAAAGTTATATTGAAATTTCCAGTCCGGTCGCTGATAGGAGGTGCTGAGTCCCAATTCTTCCCGGTGTACCCGTTGCCAGTTTTTCAGGTCATAGCTGTTTTGAAGATCCATTTGTTGCACCAACTGGTCTTTTGTGGAGGCCAGCTTGTCGAGGTCCCGGTCTTCGTAAAGTGAGCCGGCCAATTCGTACAGCGGGCGATGATCTGAGCTGTGGGTTTGCTTGTAATGGTACTGTGGAGTGATGAAATATCTGTAATTTCTATTTTTGCCAGAGATAATAATACATTCATAGGAACCGCCGAACTGATACAGATAGGAGTTCCAATTCTGATACCGGAACTGATCCTGTTCTGTGGGATTCTGAAACGGCTTTCCGGTGCTCATCTTATAGAGTTGATCGTTGTTGCTTCCGTCAAAACGGGTTTTGGCATCAAGAGTGATGATGTCCGGGGTATAAGCCATACGGCTTTCTGCCTTGAAATCTCCTCCTCCATAATAATATTCTCCACGGCTGCGATTCAGACTCTTCATGGCAGTGATCAGGGCATTATGATATCCGCCAGCTCTCGGGTTGTGGAAGATGCTGTCCAAGGACTCTCCCAAATAGCTTTCCCACGGTTCCTTATTGAAGTCTGCGCTTCTGCTGGTCTGATCACTCTTGTTCCGATTGTAGGACAGATAGGGATTGAACGTGATGAAATATCCTTTTTTAGGATTGAATTCCATGTTAGCCTTGAGAACGGTATTCACATTCTGGCTTTGTGATACATTGTTTTGTCTTTTATAGATATTGTCCGGTTGCAGAAAATAAGTGGACGAGGTTTTCGTGTCCGCAAAGAAATCCGTATACTTGGTGTTTGCGTTTGCATTGATTTTGTATTTGTCTTCCGGGTGAGTGAGCAAAAGGTCGGTTCCACCTTCGATGGTCTTTCCGATGTTGTGTTTGTAATTGGGTGACTGCCAGTTGCCGTCCATGGAATAATAGTCCCCGGCATATACATCGTTGACGGTGGCATAGGTGGCCCAACGTGTGCGCGGACTGAAACGCAGGGCAAAAGCCTTGCCCACATAGTGGTTGTCAGTACCGTAGCCTGCGGTGGCATTGGCAATCCATCCGATGCTGTATTCCTTCTTGAGGTTGACATCAACTACCAATGGCAATTGGGCGTAGCGTGTCTTGTCCATGCCGAGCGCCTTGTCCCGGTCAGACATCTTTTCATATACTTTTACTTTGTCCACCATGTAGGCCGGAAGGTTGTTCAGTGCCACGCTCGGCTTACCCTTGAAAAAATCCTCTCCATTGATCAGCAGACTGCTCACCTGTCTTCCGTTGACAAATATCTGTCCGTTGGGATGCAGTTCGAATCCAGGCAGCATGGCAATCAGGCGATCCAGCATGGAGCCTTGGGCCGTCTTGAAGGCGGCGGCGTTATAAACCAGAGTATCTCCTTTATAAACCATTCGGACCATTGTGGCATTGACAGCCACTTCTTTCATGTGTATCAGATTCTTTTTGTCCAGCTTGACGATACCCACGTCTGTGCTGAACGATCTGTTTTTTAAACTTTTTATACGGAAGTTCTGATAGGTATCCTTGTATCCTGCTTTAGAAAATCTAAAGATATAGGTTCCGTTCTTTACCGACTTGATAGGACTGGTAAAGGTCATGTTTTTGGGTTGTTTGGTTTGAAACTGAGTGATGAGTGTGCTGTCTTTAGACAGAATGCTGACGTGTACACTATCCAGAGGTTCGTATGTGAATGCGTCAATGACCTTTCCCCATATATAATGAGGAGATTGCGCCTGCAAACTTAGGGAAATGGCGCAGAGAAGAAGGAATAATAGTCTTTTCATGGGTTGTGGTATAAAAAGGTTATGAAAAATGGAACATAGAAAGCGGCAAGTGAGCCATAGGAATTGAAGATGATGTTTCATGATATTTTGCTGTTTTGTTTCTCTTTAATTTTTTTGCTGTTTTTTTAAGTACTTTATATTATATATAATATATCTATCTTTCAGCAAACAAAAGCTATGCCAAAATATTATTTCTTTAAAAATCAGTATTTTAATGAAAAACGTACTGTCCGGAAATGGACACTGTGTCCATTTCCGGACACAAAAACGGACATTACTCTCGATTTTTTCTATATTTATATGTATGGATAAAATAAAAGAGGAACTGAAAACAGTTCCTCTTTTATATAATTTATATGGCTTTATAAGATTCAAAAAGAAAGTTCTATTCTGTTGCTTCTTCGGGATTATTTAAGGCGTTCAGTTCGTCTTCGCTCAGTCCGGTTGCTTTTAGAATGGTGTCACGGTCCACTCCGCTTTGAAGCAGATTGCGGGCGATACGTTGTGAGGTAAGTTTTTCTGTCGTTGAGGCCGCTCTACCGCGGGCAGTGCCAAACAGTTTGTAAATCATCTTGGTGACGGTTTCTTTCAGCATCTGCATGCCCTCGTCGGTGCTGAAGTCTATATTGTTGAAAGTGGCCAGATCCTTGTGCATAATCAGGTAATACACACCGCCAATCAGAATGGCACAGCCCACATTGAAGTTGATGTCGTTGGCTTTCAGCTGGTTCTCAAAATAATGAATCACTTCCTGCGAGTTGTTGTCGCGGTTCTGTGCAGTGCGGCGGGTGACATAAGTGTTTTCGTTCAACTCCCAGGCAATCAGCTTCTGCATCACCGGGTTGGCTGCAAGCGAATCAATGAGTGTCTGAATTATATGATTCATATTTTCTACCGGTGAGAGATTTTTGGTGTCGAGTGTGACATTATCGCTCAACCAGTAGTCATAGTTTCTGACAAACTTTTCAACAAAATCGTCGATGTCCTCATAACGGTTATAAAATACGGGGCTCTCAATTTTGGCTCTCTCACACAACTCGGTCAGCTTCAGTCTGCTGAATCCTTTCTCGCCAATCAACTGTTCTGCAGCAGTTATGATATCCTGCTCCAGAGTGGCGCGTGTCCGGCGATAGCGCTGTGACGTTTGCGGTGACTTGATTTTATCTTCTTCCATGATGTAAAAAATCTTTATGGTTTTTCATTTTGTTTCTTATTACAAATATATGTCATTATAGATATAAAACCCAATTTTTTATGTTTGTTTTTTTCACTTTCGGCGGGAAATAGATATTTTTGTGCCTTGTTAAAACAAAATAAGAGTATATAGATGGACGATTTGTTTTATATGAAAAAGGCTTTGGAAGAAGCACAAGTGGCTTTTGAGCAGGATGAGATACCCGTGGGGGCGGTGGTAGTCTGCCGTGACCGTATTATAGCACGGGCACACAATCTTACGGAAACACTGACCGATGTGACCGCTCATGCCGAAATGCAGGCCATTACGGCGGCTGCCAATGCTTTGGGTGGGAAATACCTGACGGAGTGTACGCTTTATGTCACCGTTGAGCCCTGTGTGATGTGTGCCGGTGCTATCGGCTGGGCGCAACTGAAAAGGGTGGTCTACGGTGCCTCGGACGAGAAGCGCGGTTATGCCCGTCTGGCTCCCGGAGCCATGCATCCTAAAACAGAAGTGGTGCAGGGAGTAATGGCCGAAGAGGCTGGAGAGCTGATGCGTCGCTTTTTCCGGAGCAAGCGCTAGCCGGATGAATCTGTTTGAGTTGGTAATAAATTATCACCCTGATGATAATTTATTACTTCCCCGTTGATAATTTATTATCTCCCTGAAGATAATTGCGGATAGGCACCGGTGTTTGCTGTTGCCGATTCGTGGCCGTCTCTAAAAAACAAGAAGGACCAAAGCAGAAGCCTTGGTCCTTTTCGTTTTATCTGTCAGAATGTCAGTTTCTTTGGTCCGGTTTTTCCCGGATTTCTTCAAAATCGATGTACTCTCCTTCGTTGTCGTCAAAGAGTTTCTGTTTGCCTCCCGAGTGCTGTTGCTGCTGTTTCTGTTCCCGATTCTGGGTGTTACTGCTGTTGTTTTGTCCACCGAAAGGGTTGTCGTTCTGTTGCTGGCGTGGGTCCATTTTCCGGAAAATGCCGAAAAAACGGCTGATAATCTGGCGCACAGCTACCAGTACTGCAATGAACAGTGCAATGATAAACGTGAGTAGGCAACCTATTGTATGCATATTGTTTTCTTCTTTATTTTAGTTTCTTCGTAGGGAAGAGGTACAAGAAGCGTGCCAAAACGAATCAGTTCTGCTTGCGTGTCAGTATAGACAGGAACAGATACCACACGATAATGGCGGCAAAACTGCTGTATTTCAGGAAGGCAAACATCGGAATGCAGCCAATCAGAAATACGTATTTTATCTTGTTGTCCTTCCAACTCAGATTCTTGAACTTCAGGGCGAAGAGCGGAAGCTCGGCCACCAGCAGGAAGCAGAACAGAAGCATGAAAAGGAACAGAAATACGGCATTGAACTTCTCCGAAACCAGAAAACCCCGGTTGCCGATGATGAGCGAGCCCCAGAACAAAGCGTTGGCCGGAGTGGGTAGACCGATGAAAGAACTGGTCTGGCGTTCGTCCAGATTAAACTTGGCCAGTCGCAGTGCCGAGAAGGCAGCCATGAGGAAAGCCGAGTAGGGCAGGATGCTGCGCAGAGGCTCCAGAAAATCCGGATAGACTACCTGCGAGAACATATAGAATATCATGGCCGAAGGAGCCACGCCGAAAGTCACCACATCCGCCAGCGAATCCAGTTCCTTGCCGATGGGCGAGGACACATGCAGCAGGCGGGCGCTCATACCGTCGAAAAAGTCGAACACGGCACCGATGATAATCATGATGACTGCCCATTCCATATTGCCGTGAAAGGCAGCTCCGGTGGCTATGCAGCCCGACATCAGGTTGCAGCAGGTCAGCGTATTGGGTATCTGTTTGGTAATGATATTAGCGATAATGCACATGTTGTTTGGTTATTTCAGGCGGGCCAGAATGGTTTCGTTACCGGTGGTTTTCTGTCCCATCTTGACACACACTTCGGTGCCCAGCGGCAGATAGACATCCACACGCGAACCGAATTTGATGAATCCCATGTGCTCGTCGATGTAGCATTCCTCGCCTTCCTTGGCATAAGTCACGATGCGTCGTGCCACGGCACCGGCAATCTGGCGGGCCAGAATTTCCGTGCCTTCCGGAGTTTCGATCACCACGGTAGAGCGCTCGTTCTCGATGCTGGCTTTCGGCAGCCATGCCTTGTGGAAATTACCGTTGTGATGGCGCACCAGCTTCACGGTTCCGTCCACCGGAATCCAGTTGGCATGCACATTCACCACATTCATAAAGATAGACACCATGAGTCGGCGGTCCTTGAAATATTCATTCTCGTCCCCCTCCTCAATCACCACGATCTTACCGTCGGCAGGAGCCACTACAACGCGCTCCGTGTCGCCCTCGAATACACGGATCGGGCAACGGAAAAAGTTTACCACAATCAGATACAGAATGACGCTGATCACGGCAACTATATAAAAAGGTATCTTGTTTTCTATTCCGTAGAACAAAGCCCCGTTCAATACCAGCAGCGCCAGGCCGCCGAACAGCAGGGTGTGTGTGCCTTCACGGTGTAGTCTGATCTTCTTCAGTTTCTTTAGTCTTCTTCCCATGGATTTATAGAGTCTTAGTCTTTTGTCCGCAATAGACAAAAGTCACGTTTTAGAGTAAATTTATGATATTAATGGGCAAAGATAGATATATTTTAACGAAGAACAAAAAAAATCTTCTATCTATTTGTGTCCTTCCGTCTCTTTTGAAAGGATTCCTGTCCTGTATGATAAAAAAAACGGCCGGCTGTTTGGCATTCCCGCGAAACTGACGTAACTTTATCCGGATTTACGTAATCATTTTTTTGATATAGCATTTTTACCTGATTCCTATGCACGATTTTGTTCATCTTCACGTACATACCCAGTATTCCATCCTCGACGGTCAGGCCAGCGTGTCGCGTCTGGTCGATAAGGCCATGAAGGACGGCATGCGCGGAATGGCCATCACCGACCACGGTAACATGATGGCCATCAAGGAATTCTTTAATTATACGAATAAAAAGAACGGTCCCGTAAAAGGCGAAATCAAGGCCCTGAAACAGAAAATCAAGGCCCTGAAAGCCGGGCGCAATGTGGCTTCGGAAGAATGGGAAGCCCTGCCCGACGAGGAGAAGCAGGGGCAGACCGCTCCCGAGTTCCCGTCGGTAGAAACTCAGTTGGAGCAGGCGCAGCAGCAGTTGGCCGAAACGGAGAAGAAACTGTTCAAACCGATTTTCGGTTGCGAAATGTATGTGGCGCCCCGACGTCTGTTTCAGATGGAAAAGGACCAGGGCGACAACCGCCGTTATCACCTGATTGTGCTGGCCAAGAACCAGCAGGGCTATCACAACCTGATCAAACTGGTGTCGAAAGCCTGGACCGACGGTTTCTATGGAAAGCCCCGTACCGACCGGGTAGAGCTGGAGGCGCATAAGGAAGGACTGATCATCTGTTCGGCCTGTATTGCCGGTGAGGTACCTCACAAAATCCTGAAGGGCGATCTGGAAGGAGCCGAAGAGGCCGTGCGCTGGTATCAGAGTGTGTTCGGCGAGAACTACTATCTGGAGTTGCAGCGTCATCAGGTTACGGACCCGAATCAGCGGGCCAACCGTGAGACCTATCCCTTGCAGCAGCGGGCCAATGAGGAACTGATCCGTCTGGCGCATAAATATGGGGTGAAGCTGGTGTGCACCAACGACTGCCACTTTGTGGATCAGGAAAATGCCGAAGCGCACGACCGTCTGATCTGTCTGAGTACGAACCGCGATCTGGACGACCCCAAGCGTATGCTCTATTCCAAGCAGGAATGGTTCAAGACGCGCGAGGAGATGAATGCGGTGTTCTCTGATGTGCCCGAGGCGCTGGAGAATACGTGTGCCATCTGCGATCAGGTGGAGTTTTACAGCATTGACCACGGACCGATCATGCCGAGCTTCGAAATCCCCGAAGATTTCGGTACCGAAGAAGAATATCGTCGGAAATATACCGACGAACAGCTGTTCGAGGAGTTTACCCGAAACGAAAACGGCGAAGTGGTGATGAGTCACGATGCAGCCGTGGACAAGGTAGAGAAACTGGGTGGCTGCGACAAACTGTACCGACTCAAACTGGAGGCCGACTATCTGGGCAAACTGGCCTATGACGGTGCCCGCAAGATGTATGGCGACCCGCTGCCCGACCATGTGGAGGAGCGCATTAAGTTTGAGCTGCACATCATGAAAACCATGGGTTTCCCGGGTTACTTCCTCATTGTGCAGGACTATATCAATGCGGCGCGTCATGAGCTGGGAGTATCGGTAGGCCCGGGCCGTGGTTCGGCGGCCGGATCGGCGGTGGCCTACTGTCTCGGGATCACAAAGATC
>OGNL01000223.1_pt1 | contig 28058 bp, 28 predicted proteins | sample 1573471 | NCBI WGS metagenome assembly OGNL01 (sample SAMEA2582001, study PRJEB24529) | metagenome | biome: Human gut stool | place: China | collected 2011 | reverse complement strand
TAAGACCCCTTGAAGACGACGAGGTAGATAGGCAGAAGGTGGAAGTGTGGTGACACATGGAGCTGAGCTGTACTAATAGGTCGAGGGCTTAACCGAAAGAGGTTAAGGTTTGGATAGAACAAAGAGAGTTATTCTTGAAGGTAAAAGTATGAAAGTACTTGACAGAATACGGATGTATGAAGTATATTTAATGTGCAGTTTTGAAAGAGCAATCTTTCTTACTTAATAGAGATATCTAATAAGTATTCCTCGATAGCTCAATGGTAGAGCACTCGGCTGTTAACCGAGTTGTTGTAGGTTCGAGCCCTACTCGGGGAGTTTATAAGAAATTTTATATTCTTATAAGTCTGGCTCCATGGTCAAGCGGTTAAGACACCGCCCTTTCACGGCGGTAACAGGGGTTCAAATCCCCTTGGAGTCATTTTTTACTAATGAATTGCATAGTATAGACTATGGCGACATAGCCAAGTGGTAAGGCGTGGGACTGCAACTCCCTGATCATCAGTTCGAGTCTGATTGTCGCCTCTCTAAGGATCTCATAAGTTTCGGCTTATGAGATTTTTTGCATTTATGGAGAATATCTGTTTTCATAAAAATGTATTTATGCTATAATATGCATAAACAATGAGCCGTGCCGTACGGAAGGATAGAAAAGAACTGTGCTTGCACAAAGTTCTTTTCTGGACTTTCGGATGATAGGGCGAACGCCCTCATGCACGGATTAAGACAGGCAAAGCAGGGTAAAAGATATGAGAAAAAAATTCATGATAAAGATGGCTTCTATTGGGGCAGTGGTTCTGCTAGCCGCCGGAATGGCTGCGTGCGGAAAAAAGACGGAAGCAGTAATTACAACAGATGGTGAAGAATTTTCCGAACCGGAAAAGGAATATCCTACCGTGGCACAAAGCCGTGCCAAAAAGTTTTCATATAATGATTTAACAGTAGGAAAACTCGAGTATCTGATGACAGAAGATGAAGTGATAAAAATTTTAGGCGAGCCGGTCACATCGTATAATGCGAATGAAAAAAGCACGGCAGCCCAGACGGAGGTCGTCAAAGAAAAAATTTATTCGTATAACGAGCTGACACTTATTTTTTCGGAAATTAAGGGGAAATATGTTTTGACGGCGGCAGCTTCGGTCGGGGAAAACGATACTTTTTCAAGAGGTCTTAAAGTCGGAGATTCCGTAGATAAAATTTATGATGGATATTACAGGGATGCCGACTATATGAATCATACCTACTATTCTGACGATAAGACTGCGGTTATGGGCAAGATGCTTTATGGCAGCTTTACTATGGATGCATTGGAAAATGTCAAGACAAAAGACAAGGTAGAATATGGCGTGATTAATTATAATGGGGCTTCATCACTTGAAACAGCTGAAACGTATATTGTAGAGTTTACGTATTTTGAACCGCCGTATCAGAGCGGTATTGCAGCAGTGACGGATGATTTCGCCCAGATTGCATTTGATATTGATGATAAGGGTATCATTACGGCAATCCGGTGGTATTATTATCCGGAAGAAGAATCTGCGGAATAAAGCTTATTAAAGGGCAGAAAGCAGCGCTTTTAATAAATAAATGAACAAAATAATATACGATAAAGGAGTATGAACAAAATGAAATCAACAACATTAGTCATCATGGCAGCAGGAATGGGAAGCAGATTCGGGGGCGGAATCAAGCAGCTTGAAGCAATGGGTCCAAACGGTGAAATTATCATGGACTATTCCATTTATGATGCTATTGAAGCAGGATTTAATAAAGTAGTTTTTGTAACAAGAAAAGATTTACTTGCAACATTTAAGGAAGTTATCGGTGACAGAATTGCAAAGGTCATTCCTGTAGAATATGCATTTCAGGAACTCTCAGATGTACCGGAAGGATTTTCTGTACCGGAAGGCAGAACAAAGCCATGGGGAACAGGTCAGGCGGTTCTTGCATGTAAGGGTATTGTCAATGAGCCGTTCCTTGTAATTAATGCAGATGATTATTACGGAAAAGAAGCATTTAAGCTGATTCATGATTTCCTTGTATCAGACCATGCTGAAAAGGCAGAAAAACAGTATGACTTCTGTATGGCAGGATTTATCCTTGGCAATACATTAAGTGATAATGGTGCCGTTACAAGAGGAATCTGCGTTGTTGATGAAAATGAACATTTAATCGGTGTCAATGAAACAGGTGGCATTGTAAAGACTGCAACAGGTGCAGCATGCGATGACAAGGACGGCAACCAGACAGCATGTGACCCGGCAAGCCATGTATCCATGAATATGTGGGGCTTTACACCGGATTTCTTAGACGAACTTGAAAGCGGTTTCCGCACATTCTTATCAGAGCAAAAGGAAGGCGATATTAAGAGCGAATATCTGCTTCCTACGATTGTAGACCAGTTAATTAAGTCCGGCAGAGCCAATGTATCTGTTCTTGAAACAACAGATAAGTGGTTTGGTGTTACATATAAGGAAGATAAGCCGGTTGTAGTAGAGTCTATTAAGAAACTGATTGCAGAAGGAAAGTATCCTGAAAAACTGTACAAATAATAAGGAGTAAGGGCAAATGAAAAAGTTTGCAAGATGTGTTCTCATATTAATATTTGTCATCATTGTCAGCGGTGCCTGCGGTTATTTTTACGAAGACAAGACATTGACAACGATGTATACCTCAACAACACAGCTTTATGTAGTACCGGGAGAGGAAAATGAAGCAACTGTCAGAGCAGTAAATGGCGGACTCAAAGATGATTTTATCATTGTTTTTAAGAGCAATGTTGTTATTCAGGAAGCGCAAAGAATTGCAGGAACATCAGAAGATATTGCATCATATCTTACGGTGTCTTCACCGGCAAACAGTAATATCGTTGAGATTACCTGTACCAATCCGGATCAGAATACGGCAAAACAGTATGTGGATGCGGTTGCAAAGACTGCATTAAAGACAACCAGCATTATTCCGGTAAAGTCCATTCAAATTTTATCAGAAGGAACCTCTACGAATACACCGGTGAAGCCGGATTTATACCGTAATACGCTGATGATTGCAGGCGCGTGCGGAGCAGTCTGTGCAGTGCTTGAAATCATTATTGTCCTGATACTGTGTGCATTTAAAAAGCCGGAAGACCATTCAGATGATGAATTTGAATATGAAAAATATTACGGCAAATATGCAGCCTTGCGTGCACCGCAGCCACAGCAGTTTATTGATGATAAAAAGCATGAGGAAGAAAAGCGGGAAGATGACAATGTAAAACAAAGCCATGAGCCGCAGCCACAGAAAAAACATTCTGAACCGCAGGAAATGAAAGACATTTTAGAAGATTTTGACGAAGATTATGCGGAAGAAGATGAAGATGTGTTTGCCGATGATGCTTTAGAAGACGAAGATGAACCGGAAGAAGCGAAGGCATTACAGGAAGCGGCAATTACGCAGGAAGAAGCCGGACAGGAACCGGATTCACAGATGAAAGTTTCACAGCAGGAAGAAAAACAGGAAGCGGCAGAAACGTCAGAGGACACTCATCCGGATACAGAGGAAGATGTATTTGCAGATGCCACATCTGAAGATGAATCTGATGATGAATTTGACGGTGATATCTTGGAAGGCGATGTCGTAGAAGATAATGACTCAGACGATGATGTTATACAGGAAGACGTTGTAGAAGAAGATATCGTGGAAGATGTTTCAGACGAAGCTGCTGCAGCAGAAACCGGAACGGATAAAGCGAAGGTGGCGGAAGTACCGGAAGAAACCGCAATTGATATATACCGCGTGGGACAGCAGTCCAGCAGCCGGGTAATTGCAAGAATTCAAAAGTAAAGGCAGGTTTTGTAAGTGTTTAGTGTTAATATTGATAAATTAATAAAAATGACACCGCTGGAAGCAGAAAGCTATGCAAAAGCTGCGGATTCACTGGAAAATCTGCTTGCAGATAAAGGAAATATGCTGGCGGTTGTCGGCAGCGGCATGAGTTCTTTTAAACTTGCAGCGGCATTTATGGAAAAAGAAAAACGTGTATTATTTGCCGATGCAGATTTTAGTCAGGAAGTTTTTTTGGGAAAATATAAGCTTGGCAAAAATTTAAAAGGCATTTTTGATTATACACAGGGTGAAGGTACTGCCAAAGATATCATCTGTGTAACAAACCGTGAAAAACTGGATGTTGTGTTTACGGGAAATGTTGAAAACCTGCGTTTTGACGGCACAGCTTTAAAGACGGTGCTTGAAGAATACGCAAAGGAGTATGATCTTGTAGTTGTGCAGTCTGATGAACAGGGCAGAACGGCCGGTGTATGCGATGCAGCCGTTCTGATACTGGAGGAGTCACAGTACAGTGAACTGACTGCCGAAACAAGAATAGCAGAACTTGACAAAAACGGATGTACAGTGTTAGGTGTGATTATTGATGAATGATAAAATGGAGCAGTTTGTAAAATGGGTGGAAGAATCGGATAATATTGTATTTTTTGGCGGCGCAGGCGTGTCCACAGAAAGCGGAATTCCGGATTTTCGGAGTGTGGACGGTCTGTATCATCAGAAATATGACTATCCGCCGGAAACCATTTTAAGTCATTCTTTTTATATGAGGAAACCGGAAGAATTTTTCCGCTTCTATAAAAACAAGATGCTTTTTCCAAAGGCAGAGCCTTCCACAACGCATAAAAAGCTGGCCAAACTGGAAGCAGACGGAAAGTTAAAAGGCATTGTGACCCAGAATATTGATGGTCTGCACCAGAAAGCGGGCAGCCGTCATGTCATTGAACTACACGGTTCGGTACTGCGCAATTACTGTGAGCGATGTCATCAGTTTTATGGACTGGATGCCATTTTACAAAGTGAAGGAGTTCCGAAGTGCAGCTGCGGCGGAAGAATCAAACCGGATGTCGTATTATATGAAGAAGGACTTCATGAAGAAAACATTGAAGAAGCAGTCCGTTTAATCCGGGAAGCCGACATACTCATTGTAGGCGGCACTTCGCTGGGGGTTTATCCGGCAGCCGGGTTGATTGATTATTACCGCGGACATAAGCTGGTACTTATCAATAAATCCGAAACACCGTATGATAACCGGGCAGACTTGCTGATTCATGATGCCTTAGGTGAGGTATTTTCAAAAATTGGATAAACAGGAGTGCATATGGATTATCAGGTTGGAGATATTGTACAACTCAAAAAAAAACACCCCTGCGGAAGCAGTGAATGGGAAATTTTACGCGTAGGGGCAGATTTTAAGCTGAAATGCTGCGGCTGCGGTCATGAAATAATGGTCAGACGCTCGCTTGTAGAAAAGAATACAAAAAATTTAAAAAAGGCTTGAAATCATTTTAGATATATGATAAAATCGTATATTGTGATATATATTCCTTGTTCCTCTCTAATAGAGGGACCAACAAGACCAGAAGGAGGTGCGACGTAGAATGAATAAGTATGAATTAGCATTAGTTGTTAGCGCAAACGTCGATGAGGAAGTAAGAAATGCCACAGTTGAACAGGTGAAAGAATTAATCACTCGTTTCGGCGGTACAATTACTGACCCGGGTACATGCGAAAAGAAGAAGCTTGCATACGAAATCCAGAAGATGAGCGAAGGCTTCTACTGCTTCATTAAGTTTGATGCAGATGCAGCTTGCCCTGCTGAAGTAGAAAGCAGAATTCGTATCATGGAAAATGTAATCAGATTCTTAATCGTAAAAGACGGAGAATAATTGATTTTGATGTTTGGCTTACAACTCTTTGAATAGAAGAGGAGATTAAGTATGAACAAAGTGATATTAATGGGTAGACTGACCAGAGAACCGGATGTTCGTTATTCACAGAACTCTGACGGCTCTATGGCAGTTGCAAGATATACATTAGCTGTAGACAGAAGACGTGCTAGAACCAATAGCGACGGCGCTGAGCAGACTGCTGATTTTATCAGCTGTGTTGCATTTGGCAGACAGGGTGAATTTGCTGAAAAGTATCTTCATCAGGGAACCAAGATTGCCATTACCGGCAGAATCCAGACAGGAAGCTATACGAATAAGGACGGACAGAGAGTTTACACGACTGATGTAGTTGTTGAAGAACAGGAATTTGCAGAGAGTAAATCTTCAGCAGCAGCAAATAGTGGTGCTGCCTATACACCATCAAGACCGGAACCAAGTGCGGCAGCCGGAGATGGATTTATGAATATTCCTGATGGAGTGGAAGACGAAGGTTTACCTTTTAACTAAAACAGGAGGTAAATGAAATGCCAGAAAAGAAGTCTGAAAGACCAGAAGGTCAGATGAGAAGAAGACCAATGCGCAGAAGAAAGAAAGTATGTGCATTTTGTGCAGATGCCAACAAGGCTCTGGATTATAAAGATGTTGCTTTATTAAAGAAGTATGTTTCTGAAAGAGGAAAAATCCTTCCAAGAAGAATCACAGGAAACTGTGCAAAGCATCAGAGAGCTCTTACAGTAGCTGTTAAGAGAGCAAGACACGTAGCATTAATGCCATACAGCATTGATTAATTAGTGGATTGAAAAGCCATGATATCGAAAGGTATCATGGCTTTTTTGTTTACTTTAAATACGAGAAATGATATAATAGTATCACTTTAGGGTTATTGGAGAAGTTGCGATGTTTAATAAAAATGACGGAACCAAAGCGTTTAAACCGGTTGGCAGACTGCGGGTATTTTTTGCGCTGCCGTTTTATATTGCTGTCCTGCTGATTGTGTTAAATATAGTTTTATATTTTATTGACTTTCCGGCGGCAACAGTCATGTCTGTATTTATGGTATTTTATATTGCCATTTATTTATATATGCAGCTGGCATTAAAACCGGGCATTATGCACGATATTATCGCTTTTTCATCAAATTATTCACAGGTGCAGCGGCAGCTTTTATATGAGCTGAGTGTGCCATACTGCCTGTTAGATACCAATGGCAGAGTGATGTGGCTGAATAAGGCAATGTGTGCCTGCATTAATAAGAAGAAAGATTTCAAGAAAAACATATCAACGCTTTTTCCTGAAATTACTGCCAACATTTTCCCGACAGGAGAAGAGCCGAAAGAAGTACGCATTACGTATGAAGAGCGGGATTACTGTGTGGAAATGAAACGGATTAGCGCCGATATGCTGTTACAGGATGTCGGACTGGTGGAAAGTGACGATAAAGACTCGTTTATTGCACTGTATATGTTTGATGAAACCGATGTCAATATGTATCTTCAAAAGTTAAATGACGAACAGTTTGTTGCAGGGCTGATTTATATTGACAATTATGAAGAAGCCTTAGAGAGTATTGATGATGTGCGCCGTTCGTTATTCATCGGTCTGATTGACAAGCGTGTCAACAAGTATTTTGCAACCGGAGCGGCAGTTGTGCGGAAACTGGAAAAGGATAAGTATCTGGCAGTTTTCCGGTATAAATATTTAGAAAAGCTGCTGGCGGATAAATTCAGCATTTTAGAGGATATTAAAAGTGTAAAAATCGGCAATGAGATGACACTGACTTTAAGTATCGGTATTGGAACGGGTGCAGACAATTATGCGGGAAATTATGATCTGGCAAAAGCCGCAATGGATCTGGCACTGGGACGCGGCGGCGATCAGGCAGTGGTCAAAAAGGGCGACAAGATTTTATATTACGGTGGTAAGAGCCAGCAGATGGAGAAAAATACCCGTGTAAAGGTGCGTGTAAAAGCTCATGCGTTAAGGCAAATTTTAGATACAACGGACAATGTGCTTGTTATGGGACATAAGCTGGCGGATATTGATTCCTTTGGTTCGGCAATCGGTATTTATACCATCTGCCGCAAGCTCGGCAAAAATGTGCATATCGTCATCAACGAGGTTACAAGCAGTGTCAAACCGTTTATGAAACGTTTTATTGGCAAGGACGAATATCCGGAAGATTTATTCCTTTTAAAAGAGGAAGCACCGGAGTATGTGGATGCGGCAACGGTGGTAATTGTGGTCGATGTCAATAAGCCGCAGCTTACGGAATGCCCGGAACTGCTTGATAAATGTAAAACCATCGTTGTATTTGACCATCACAGACAGTCCAGTGACCAGATTACGGGAGCGGTGCTGTCTTATGTAGACCCGTATGCCTCTTCCGCTTCTGAAATGATTACGGAAATGATTCAGTATGTGGACGATAACATTAAGATTAAGGCATTTGAAGCTGATGCATTGTATGCCGGTATCAATATTGATACGGATGGTTTTAATAGCAAGTCAGGACCAAGAACATTTGAAGCGGCAGCATTTTTAAGACGGCATGGTGCGGATGTGACGCGTGTGCGTAAAATGCTCCGCAATGATATGGACGAGTATAAGGCGGTCGCACATGCGGTTAGCAGAGCGGAAGTATACCGTGATGCATTTGCAATTGCAATCTTTAATGGCGAAGGACTGGAAAGCCCGACAATCGGTGGTGCAAAAGCGGCAAACCAGCTTTTGGATATTTCGGGAATTAAAGCCTCATTTGTCATTACAGAATATAATGAAAAAATTTATATCAGTGCAAGGTCTATTGATGAGGTCAATGTCCAGCTTGTCATGGAAAAATTAGGCGGCGGCGGGCATATGAGCATTGCCGGAGCACAGCTGACAGGCTGTACCGTTAAAGAGGCGGTCGACATCATCAAAGAAACACTGGATAATATGCTTGCGGAAGGAGAAATATAGAAATGGAAGTTATTTTATTAGAAGATGTAAAGTCATTGGGTAAAAAAGGTCAGATTGTAAAGATTAATGATGGCTATGCAAGAAATTTTGTACTGCCAAAGAAGTTAGGTTTAGAGGCAACACCAAAGAATTTAAACGATTTAAAATTGCAGAAAGCAAGAGAAGCCAAAGAAGCAGCAGAAGAATTACAGGCAGCAAAGGAGCTGGCAGTAAAGGTAGAAGAAAAGCCGGTACGTCTGACCATGAAGACCGGTGAAGGCGGAAAGACATTTGGTACAATTTCTACAAAGGAAGTTGCTGCCGCTGCAAAAGAGCAGCTGGGTCTTGATATTGATAAGAAGAAAATGAAGCTGGACGAGCCGATTAAGACACTGGGTAATCATATTATTACTGTAAAGCTTCACAAAGATGTTACAGCAAAACTCACTGTTTCAGTAGGGGAAAGTAAATAATGGACGATATTGCAATCACCAGAATTATGCCAAACAGTCTGGAGGCGGAGCAGTCTGTGATTGGTTCAATGTTAATGGACAAGCAGGCGATTATCAGTGCCGGCGAAATTCTTTCGGCAGACGACTTTTATCACAGACAGTATGGAATCATGTTTCAGGCCATGGTTGATATGAATAATGCGGCAAAACCGGTGGATATTGTTACCTTGCAGGAAGCACTCAAGGAAAAGGATGTACCGCCTGAGGTTTACAGTCTTGAATTTATCAGGGAACTGCTGGCAGCCGTGCCGACATCTGCCAATATCCGGCATTATGCGACGATTGTAAAGGATAAGGCGATTTTAAGAAACATTATCCGGGTCAATGACAGTATTGCAACAGCGTGTTACGAGGGTAAGGAAAGTACAGAAGATATTCTTGCCGATACGGAGAAACGTATCTTTGAACTCGTAAAAAATAAAGGCGGACATGAATATATGCCGATTGATAAAGTTGTATTGGAAGCACTGGATAAGATTTCCATAGCTGCCAAAAACAGAGGTGCAGTTACCGGTGTGCCGACCGGATTTAAAGATCTGGACACGTATTTATCAGGCTTACAGCCGTCGGATTTTGTACTGGTTGCGGCGCGTCCGTCTATGGGTAAGACAGCATTTGTCTTAAATGTGGCGGAAAATGTGGCGATTAAGCAGGGCATTACAACAGCCGTATTCAGTCTGGAAATGTCCAATGTACAGCTTGTTAACCGTATGCTCAGTCTGGAATCGACCGTTGATGCGGATAAAATCCGTAAAGGCCGTCTGGATTCCAATGACTGGGGTAAGCTCATTGAAGGCGCCGACAGCATTGCAAAATCGCAGCTGATTATTGACGATACGCCGGGTATTTCGATTGCGGAGCTGCGCTCAAAGTGCAGAAAGTACAAAATGGAAAATAATCTCGGACTGGTAATTATCGATTACTTACAGTTAATGAGCGGAAACGGAAAGACGGATTCCAGACAGCAGGAAATTTCGGATATTTCCCGTTCATTAAAGGCACTTGCAAGAGAACTCGATGTGCCGGTGGTAACGCTTTCACAGCTCAGCCGTGCGGTAGAACAAAGACCCGACCATCGTCCGATGCTTTCGGATCTGCGTGAATCGGGTGCAATTGAGCAGGATGCCGACGTTGTTATGTTTTTATACCGTGATGATTATTACAATAAGGATACAGACATTAAAGGCATTGCGGAAATTATTATTGCAAAACAGAGAAACGGTCCGATTGGTACGGTAAAAATGGCGTGGATACCGGAACAGACCCGTTTTGCGGATTTACTCACAAAAGAACAGATTCCACACTGATGAAAGAAATATTTTTAATATCAAAAAAGAACCGGAAACAAGGAATATCCTTTATTTCCGGTTCTTTTTTTGTGTCTTGAAACACGTTTAATGAATAGTTGTATGTAGTCTACTGTGGGTTTGGAGCGCCTACAGGACAGACACCGGCACAAGCGCCGCAGTCTACACATACATCAGCATTGATTTCCATATGAGAAGCGCCTTCAGAGATAGCTTCTACAGGACATCCAGCTGCACAAGCACCACAATTGATGCAGTCATCGTTAATTACATATGCCATGATTCAATCCTCCTTAGATTTTGTTAGTTCATTATACGATATTTACAGTTAAAATTCAACTATCGGATAATAGTTTCTTTGTTAAGAGTATAAAAAAATGCAACATCTTTATAAAAAATGGTGCGTTTGCGGAAAGCAATTTGTTTCTGAACGAAACAAATTGACATAATGATAAAAACAAGGAGGTAAAAACCTCTGCTCCTGCATGGGGCAGTCGCATTTTTCCTTCGGAAAAACAAGGAGGTTTGTATGTTAAAGCTTACGTTAAGGCCGGGTGAGTTTATTGATATCGGTGATAATGTCCGGGTGATATTTTCGGGCGGTTCGGCAAATAACATTCATTTGCTGGTAGATGCTCCGAGAGAAATCAATATTGCAAGAAGTTCAGCCGCAAAGAAAAAAGACACGACAGAACCGGGTGCAGGCAGATACTACAAGGAAAGTGGTATTTCTGATGAGGCACAGAAAGAGATTGTAAGTATTCTGATGCGTGAAAAACGTAAAAATGCAGCCAGACGTACACAGGAAGAAGCGTAAAATGCAGCAATACACAATAACAGCGGTAATATGCGGGTGAACCTAGGCACCTGCTTATTATATAAATCAAAGGGAACGGATTTCCCGCAAAAAACATTTTTACACACATGGAGGTAAACAAATATGGTAGTACAGCACAATATTACAGCGATGAACGCAAACAGAATGTTAGGCGTTACAACAAACGGACAGTCTAAGTCAACAGAAAAGTTATCAAGCGGTTACAGAATCAACCGTGCCGCAGATGATGCCGCAGGTCTTTCAATTTCTGAAAAGATGAGAAAGCAGATCCGTGGTCTTTCACAGGCTTCTACCAATGCACAGGACGGTATTTCCTGCGTGCAGACAGCAGAAGGTGCTTTAACAGAAGTACATTCTATGTTACAGCGTATGAATGAACTGACTGTACAGAGTGCAAACGGTACAAACTCATCCGTTGACCGTGATGCAATTCAGGCAGAAATTGACCAGCTTACAACAGAAATTGACAGAGTATCCGAAACAACAAAGTTCAACGATACTTATCTGTTAAAGGGTGATGATACAAAGAATACATCATCAACAACTTCTTCTGCTACATTTGCAATTAAAACAGGAAAGGAATTTAAAGAATCCTATACATTAGGTACAGGTAAGACATACTGGGCGGTAGATGCACAGGGAACTGTAAATCCTTTAACAGATGCTACAACAGCAGAGGAATTAGCAAAGTATGTAGATAAAGATGGTAAAGCAAAAGACGGATATAAAATCTATAATGTTCAGCCGGATGCAACAAATGAATATGGTAAGTTAAATACAGCTACTGATATTTTGACAGCTGATTTAGTACAGAGTTCAACAGGTCTTATGGATTCAGCAGGAAAAGAAGTAAAGGCAGAGGATTTAGCAAACTATTTTGATGCTAAAACAGGTGTATATAAGGGTGGTTTATATTCAAGACTTACCGCAGATAATGCAGATGGTGCTAATGGAACAAAAGGCACTATAACACAGATTGGTGCCGAACAGATTAATAAATTTGTTGATGTTACTGTTACAGAAAAGACAACAACAACAACAGGTGCATTAAGTTTAAATCTTCATGTAGGTGCAGATTCTACAGATAATAATAAGATTAAGCTTGAAATTGAATCTATGAGTTCAAAGTCTTTAGGTGTAGATGGATTAAAGGTAGATACAGAAGATGGTGCAACAAATGCGATTAATACAATTGAAGCAGCTATCCAGAAGGTTTCTGACCAGCGTTCTAAGTTAGGTGCAGTCCAGAATCGTCTGGAGCATACAGTAGCAAACCTTGACAACGTTGTTGAAAATACGACATCTGCTGAATCACGTATCCGTGATACAGATATGGCTGAAGAAATGGTTAGCTACTCAAAGAACAACATTCTTATGCAGGCAGGTCAGTCTATGCTTGCACAGGCTAATCAGCAGAATCAGGGTGTTCTTTCACTTCTTCAGTAATTTAAGTTATCTTAATGATTTAAATTATTTTAGCAATTTAAGTGATTTTAGACCTTTTGGCAGACAGTTAAAGCCTGCCAAAAGGTCTTTTTTGCTGTTATAAACAGTAATTATAAAAATATATAATAAAAAGTATATTATTGATGAAATTTACTATTGCAATATAAATAGTATTATGTTATTATTTCAATAGAATATATTCTAAGAACGAATTTAAGCACGGTTTTTTATAAAGATTATGTGTTTAAAGTCTGATTTATATTTGAAATCTAAATATTTAGATTTCGTCTGTATTTTCTATCACGTTTTTTGGAATTTACTGCGGATTTAGACCCTTTTATAATCCGTTTTCATTCCAAAAGATTTGAAAATTTTAGAAAATTTGTCAAAATGCTTGTCGACAATCCCACAAGTCCAGTATAATAAAAGAAAGGAACCAATGCATGGATAATACACCTTACGATGATGTATTCCGTACACTTTTAACCGACTGTACGGAGTTAATGATTCCGGTTGTCAATGAAATTTTTCATACGCACTACACCGGAAAAGAAACCATCTGCCTGCTGCAAAATGAGCATTTTATTAAAATGCCGGACGGCAGTGAGCAGGAACGGATTACAGATTCCAGCTTTGAAATTATCAGTAGTAAAGAAACACCGATACCACAGCCATTGAAAAATCAGCTTTACGGCGGCTCTGCCGGCTGTAATACAGCACAGCGCAAACGATATCACATTGAATGTCAAAGTACGGAAGACGGCAGTATGATTGTACGAATGTTTGAGTATGATACACAGCTTGCATTAGAAAACAGAGAGTTTATATCAAATATTTTGACAGTACAATTTCCTGATTCAGCAATTGTGTCGCTTAGACATACTAAAAATACGCCGGAAGAAATGACGGTTAAAGTCTTAACTCCGGGCGGAAGGGTATCCTATACCGTGCCGGTATTAAAAATAAAACGTTATACGATTCATGAATTGTTTGAAAAGAAACTGTTTTTTCTGATACCGTTTCATATTTTTGCATATGAGAAAGATTTTAAAGAATTGGAAGAAAACAAGAAAAAGTTAAAGCAGCTGGAAGCAGAATATGCTTCAATCAGGGAACGGCTTGAAATCGCCTGCCAGATGGGTGACTTGAACAGATATGCCAAAGCTGCTATTCTTGATATGTCACGTAAAGTCATAGAACATCTTGCTGTTAAATATAAAAATGTTGCGAAAGGGGTGAGCCGGACAATGGGTGGAAAAGTATTAAACTATGAAGCAAAAGATATCTTAAACCGCGGACGTGCGGAGGGACGCCGCGAAGGTGAAGCCAGTGGAATTCGAATCGGTGAAGAACGAACCAAAATTCAGATTGCCACAAAACTTCTTAATATGGGGAATGACATAAAATCTGTCGCAGAATTAGCTGAATTGCCACAGGAAACCGTAGAAAAACTGGCGCAAAGTATATCAAAAGAAGAAAAATAAGATTGCAAAGCAGCGTGAAATCAGGTTTATTATCAGCATGGACAAAAAAGGCTACACGTTTTAAGAAATACCCCGCAGGGTATAAACAGAAATGTAATACGCTGCGGGGTATTGTAGTTGATAAAATATGATATTAAACAACAGATTTCCATGCATCAAGGATTTTCGTGCATTGTTCCACGTCAATATCGGAAACAGCCGTCTTTAGCTGATTTAAAAATTCCTGCTGGTTGTCAGGATAGATAAAGTGTGTCATTTCCTCCAGCGTAGATTCCATGGTATCGCTGTTCAGATTATCAATTGCATCATACATGGCATAAAAAAGCTTCTCCAGAACCGGTGCAGTAATCGTTTCCTGTGCGGAGATTTTTTCTTCCTTTTGAAAATATGGCTGCAAAATAGACTGGTATTGTAAATAATCATGAAGGAGGGAAGCAGTCTGTTCATGAATGAGTGCCGCATCTTGTCTGGAACCGGCAAGTTCCAGACGGGCAGCGGATTCGGCAAGGTCAGTCGCACCAATCTGTCTGGAAGCGCTTTTTAATGCGTGGGTTTCAATGGTATAGGCGTGCCAGTCTTCCTGCTGCTCATATTTCTTAATCAGTTCTGCCTTCTGTTTAATGACACGGTAGTAATCTTTTAGAACGGTCATATATAACTGCGGGCTGCCAAGAAGCTGTATGGCGGCTTTTGTATCAAGTCCCTCAATTGCCGGAAGTGCTTGCGTATTGTCCGCAGCGGCATTCGTGGCAGTTACAGTGTTGTCAGTGCCTGTGGTATTTCTGCTTGCAGACATACCGTGCTGTCGGTCAATCTTTTCCGCAGGAAGCCAGTGCTTGATTTTTGCAGTTAAAAACTGCAGTTCAATCGGCTTTGGTACAAAATCGTTCATGCCTTCCTTTAAAAACATTTCTTTTGTGCCGTCAATGGCATTAGCAGTCAGGGCGATAATCGGAACATCGTCATATTCAGGATGAAAACGCCGGATAATGTGCGTTGTTTCCACACCGTCCAGTTCCGGCATCATATGATCCATAAAAATAATGTCATACATCTGTGACGAAATTTTTTCAATGGCTTCTTTTCCGCTGAGGCAGGTGTCAATCTGCATACCAAGCGGCTTCAAAAGTCCTTCCGTAACGGTCAGGTTAATAGCATTGTCATCGACAATTAAAATCTGTGCCTCCGGTGCCGTAAATTCAAAGTGGTCGGCATCATCTTCTTCATCAAAATGCAGATCTTCATTTTTTAAAATCGAAATCAGATTTAAAGAGTACAGCGGCTTTTTTACAATGTGCAGATTCTTTAAATTGCAGCTGACCGAAGTATAAAAGTCTGTAATCAATACAGCGGTCAGTTCAGGGTGTGCCTGAATATAATCCTGCATGGCAGAGGAAAATACCGCATAATCGATAAAAAGATAATCAGGTGTATTGCCCGGCTCAGTCCCGGTCACGGTACAATTGTCATAAGCAATATGCAGACGGTCCAGATCCTTTTGCAACTGTTCCTGTACAAGGCTGTTTTTAATAAAAAGTGCAGCATGAACCGGCGGATCATTGTTAAATACACCGCTTGGACGGTCATCCAGGACCTTTTGCGGCAGCGTAAAAGAAAAGGTACTGCCAATACCGTATTCGCTTTCAACGGAAATAGTGCCGTGCATCAACGTCAGCAGCAGCTTGGAAATGGCAAGCCCCAGTCCCGTGCCTTCGATATTGCGGTTACGTTTGCTGTCTAACTGTTCAAAGGAGCGGAAAAGTCTTCCAATCTGTTCTTTTTTAATGCCGATGCCGGTATCTTCAATAGAAGCGTGCAAAACAGTTTCACCGTTTTCTACAGGGTCCGCATAAATTTTTAAAAGCACGCGTCCGTGTTTGGTGAATTTTACGGCATTATTGGCAAGATTTAACAAAATCTGTTTAAAACGGATACTGTCACCAAACAGTTTGTAAGGGATATCCGGTGCAATATCTAAAATCAGTTCAACATTTTTGCTGCCAATCCGCGTGGTAATAATATTTGCAACATCGTGGATTGTAGACATCGGTTCATATTCCACCGGAATAATATTCATCTTGCCGGATTCAATTTTTGAGAAATCCAGTATATCATTGATGATGGTTAAAAGTGTCTTTCCGGAGGCTTTAATCTGAGTAATATAATCCCTTGCGGCAGGCGGCAGGTCTTCACGCAGCGCCATTTCTGCCATGCCGATTACAGCATTCATCGGGGTACGGATTTCATGGCTCATATTGGCGAGAAAATCTGATTTCATGCGGTTCGCCTTTTCAATCTCAATATTTGCCTGAAACAGCTGGTATTTGTGGTAAGCAATATTGGAAAGACCGTTTGCAATGGTATATAAAAAGCTTGCTGCTTTGTCAATCTGGCTTTTTTCCACGATATTGACTTTCATAACCGCCTGAATGTAGCTGGCAGGGTCAACCCCCAGTTCATCGGCGACCTGCATGATTTTTGAAATATCCGGCGGCTCGGTCAGCACCTGACCGCCGATAAAACAGCCAACCATTCTGCCGTCCGCAATAATCGGTGCGGCAAAATCCACGAGTCCTGCGTGACAGAAATAGGTTGAAGAAGCCCCTTTTTTAAGTGCCAGCTCCGCCCCGTTTTTATCGCATAATTCACACCGCTGGCAGCCCAGTGGTGAAGAACGTGTATATTTCATGCAGAAGTCTGAAAAGTGAGAGCCTTTTGTTACGGCAACTCCGTCAGCATCGGTTGTGACGGAAGCAATGCCGGTCATGTCAGAAAAAGCATCCTGAATTCTTTGCAGCATTTCTACATCGATTAAATCCGTTAAATGTAATTCGTTTTCCATAGGCATCTTCCTTCCGCAGGTAGTTTTATTCTTATAGCTGCGACTACGCTTCAAGTATATTTTGGATGGCAGCAAGCAGGCGTTTTCTGTTAATTGGTTTTAAAAGGTAACCCTGCGGTTTCATCACCAGTGCCTCCTGTATCTTTTTGCGGTCGGTAATGCCGGTTAAAAAGATGACAGGAATATTTTTGGTCGACGGATTGGCACGCAGCTTTTCAAGTACGACAAGACCGTTTTCATCCGGCATGGCATAGTCGAGTAAAATTAAATCGGTGTGCTTGGTTTCTAAGAATTTTAAAGCAATTTTTCCGCTGATGGCAGTTGCTACATCGTATTTTTCATGCAGATGAAGCTTAATGACTTTTAACATACGGGCATCATCGTCAATGACCAGAATATGCTTCTTGCCGGAAGTCATTCCTGGTATATTTGCAATATCACGTATATCCGGCATATCCGTCACGTCCGGCACATCTGTTTTTGGCGGAAATGTTTCGTTAAAGGCAAGGTCTGCTTTTTTTAATTCTTCAGCAATCGGTTCGTGCATTCGCTTTTTCTGTTTTAAAAAGACATTTATGCGCTGTTCAATCACTGCGGCGGTTAAAGGGCGCTGCAGTATCAAATCCGCAACCTTAACAGCGGCTTTTGTAAATTTGTCACAGTCGGCAGCATCTCCGATGATAATCAGCGGAAGCTGTACGGCATCCCTGCTTTTCATAGATATAATCTTTGTAATGTCATCGACCGGTTCGTCCTGTAAGCAGTAGACAAAAGCATCTGGATTGAAAGCGTGCATATGGCTTATCATATCTTCATAGCGCTTGGACGTTGTCTGACACTCAAAGCTGTTATACATTTTTGTGAAAAATTCATCAATTGCAGCATTGTTCTTTCCGGTTAGTAAGACCTTATATTTCATAAGTACCCCTCCTTGCGTTGTTATTTAGTTGTTCACGTTGTTTTGTTATCTCTATTATATAAAATTTTTATGGATAATGCACTCTTTTTTTATAGGAAATTGAATATACATTTGAAGAATCGTCTGTTATAATATTAACAGGTTTTTTATGCGGCAGGTAAAAGCCAGCCGCGGGCTATATTGTTTCCGGGCGAAAACAGATAGTCGTTATGGCAGGGGAAATACCTTTGCGATTGAATCGTCCGGAAATGAGGTATAACATGGCGGGACAGATTAGCTGCGATTACTGCAACAATTTAGTTTACGATGAAGAAATGGAAGAATATATATGTGATGTGAATATGGATGAAGATGATTATGCACGTTTTTGTGCATCGGAATATAAGAATTGTCCATACTATCAGAGCAACGATGAATATAAGATTGTAAGACATCAGATGTAGGACAGGGAAGGCAGAAGGGAATGGAAGATAAGCACTATGCAGTGTTAATTGACGCCGATAACATTTCCTCAAAATATATTGCGTATATTTTGGACGAAATGACAAAGTACGGTGTGATTACATATAAAAGAATTTACGGGGACTGGACGAGTCCGCAGGCGGGCAGATGGAAGGATGCACTTATGGAAAATTCAATTGTGCCGATTCAGCAGTTCCGCAATACGGTCGGGAAAAATGCAACCGATTCCACATTAATTATAGATGCCATGGATATTTTGTATACGGGGAATGTGGACGGGTTCTGCATTGTATCGAGTGACGGTGATTTTACAAGGCTGGCGAGCCGCTTAAAAGAATCCGGTATGGACGTTATCGGCATGGGAGAAAATAAAACCCCGCGGTCATTCAGGGCAGCCTGTTCCGTTTTTACGGATCTGGAACTGCTGTTAGAGGCGGCGGAGGAAGAAGAAGAAACACCGGTCAGGAAGCAGAATAAGATTCCTGAAAATATCATCAGTCAGGCGGTCATTGAAAATGCCATCATTGAAATTGTCATTGAAAATGACGACAAGGGCAGACCGACAGGACTGGGCGAGATTGGCAGCCGTCTGCAGAAGAAATATTCGGATTTTGATGTCAGAAACTACGGATACAGTTCGCTGTCTACATTTATCGAGGAAATTGATAATTTCGACTTACAGAAAGTCAACAATACCGTGATTGTCCGTTTAAAAGAAGACAACGGCAATAAAAAGCAGGTAACGGACTTTGCAATCGCCTGCGTGCGGGAAGCCGGCAGCAGAGGAGTTGAACTTGCCGCACTGGGACAGAAAATCCATGTAAAGTATCCGGGATTTAAAGTTAAGGAATACGGTTATTCCACATTGTCGAAGTTTATCAGTTCCATTAAGGTGTTAAAGATTGAATCCGTTCATGAAAACCGCAAAATGGTATATATAAAAGGAAACGAAAGGTGAGCGCATGGAGTATTTAGATATTCGTACAGAAAATGGTGAGCTGACAGGCGAAATCAAAGAGCGTACACAGGTGCATACGGACGGGGATATTCACGGAACGTCGCACGTATGGCTTGTGCGTTATACAGACAAAAATAAAAAGAAATTTGATATTTTACTGCAAAAAAGAGCCGCAACAAAAGATGCGTATGCCGGCTGTTATGATATATCCTCGGCAGGGCATATTCCCGCAGGACAGGATTATCTGGAATCGGCGGTGCGGGAGCTGGAAGAAGAACTGGGAATTAAGGCAGACCCGGAGAAGCTTAAATTTATCGGAATGCATGACGGGACAATGGAAGCGGTTTTTGACGGAAAGCCGTTTAAAAACCATGAATTAAGCGCCGTTTACATTTATGATGAACCGGTGAAGGATTCGGACTTTAAGCTTCAGGAAGAAGAAGTGGAGTCTGTACGCTGGATTGATTTTGACGAATGTAAGAACAAGCTGTGGACAGGTGAAATCCGCAACTGTATATTTGAAAGTGAATTTAAGATGTTGGAAAAAGCAATCCGCGGGTAGAAAGTAAAAAGTTCCGTAAGGATTGTATAATAAAAGGAAAGGACAGAAAAAATGAATAAGATTGCAAGTTTTACGGTAAATCATCTTGATTTACTCACTGGTGTTTATGTTTCAAGAAAAGATTATTTAGGAGATCAGGTGCTGACAACCTTTGATCTGCGTTTTACAAGACCAAACGAAGAACCGCCGATGGACAATCCGGGGATTCATTCTATTGAACATTTAGTTGCGACATTTTTAAGAAATCACAGGGAATGGGCTGATAAGACGGTTTATTTCGGACCAATGGGCTGCCGCACCGGATTTTATGTGATTTTTGCAGGAGATTTAAAGTCAGAAGATATTTTGCCGGTACTGCGTGAGGCCGCAGATTTCGTACTGTCTTATGAGGGCGAGATTCCGGGATATTCTCCGAGGGACTGCGGAAATTATCTGGACAATAACTTAAATCTTGCTAAGATTTATATGAGAAAGTTCAAACGGGAAGTCTTAGATAATCCGGTGCCAGAGCGTCTTGTGTATCCACAGTAGACAACGACACAAGACAGAAAGGGTATCAGATACGGAGTGATTAAGCACTGTTTTAGCCTTGTGCTTAAAGAGCTGCGGATAAAGTAATAAAGCAATAAAGACCAAAATAAGGGTTGTTCCGACAATGAAATATCGGAACAACCCTTATTTTATATAGTTATCATACGATTTTTAAGTAAAATCCGTTATGAATTAAACCTCGAATAATAAGTCACCGTAAGAAGGGAATGGCCAGAAGTCTTTGTCAACAATCATTTCAAGCTTGTCGGCAGGTGCTCTTAAAGCATCCATTGTAGTTTTTACGGTATCTCTGAAGAACTTCGCCTGTTCTTCTACATTGCTGATTTCAGCACCGTCAGCAACAGCCTTTTCCAGTGCAGCAAGCTGTGTCTTCATTTCCTTTAAGTAACCGGTTACGGTAGTTAATAAATCAGCCTGTGTAGAAGCATCGGCACCGGCTTCCTTTACTGCAAGAACAGAGTTTGCGAGTTCTGTTGAGTAAGCGATTACAGCAGGGATTAACTGCTTGCCTGTAATATCAAGCATAGCCTTTGCCTCGATATTGATAGCCTTCGCATAAGCTTCGTACTTGATTTCAGCTCTTGACTTTAATTCTGCTTCTGTAAATACGCCAAAGCTTTCAAACAGCTTAACAGCCTTTGGTGTTGTAAGAGCAGGAATTGCATCAACCATAGAAGGAATGTTTGGAAGACCGCGTCTTTCAGCTTCTGCAATCCATTCATCTGTATAGCCGTTTCCGTTGAATACAATCTTGTGGTGGTCTGTGAAAAGCTTTTTAATCATATCATGGCATGCCATGTCGAAGTTATCAGCCTTTTCCAGTTCATCAGCGATTTCTTTAAAGCTTTCTGCAACGATAGTATTTAATACAACATTTGCAGGAGCGATAGAATCGGCAGAACCAACCATACGGAATTCAAATTTATTACCTGTGAAAGCAAACGGTGATGTTCTGTTTCTGTCGGTAGCATCCTTATTTAAGTCAGGAAGTGTAGAAGCACCGGTCTTTAACTTACCCTTCTGGATTGAGCTTGTAGCATCACCCTTGTCGATTAACTGCATAACAACATCTTCAAGCTGTTCTCCAAGGAACATAGAGATGATAGCAGGAGGTGCTTCGTTCGCACCGAGTCTGTGGTCGTTGCCGACATCAGAAGCAGATTCACGAAGTAAATCAGCATGGGTATCAACAGCCTTCATGACAGCACCGAGTACCAGTAAGAACTGGATATTTTCATGAGGTGTCTTACCAGGCTCTAATAAATTGATACCGTCATCTGTTGTGATAGACCAGTTATTGTGCTTACCGGAACCGTTTACACCTGCAAATGGCTTTTCATGAAGCAGACATACAAGACCGTGTCTGTAAGCAACCTTCTTTAAAACTTCCATTGTCAGCTGGTTGTTATCTGTAGCTGTGTTGCACTGTGCATAAATCGGAGCAAGTTCGTGCTGTGCAGGAGCAACTTCGTTGTGCTGTGTCTTTGCGGAAACACCAAGCTTCCAGAGTTCCTTGTTGACATCCTTCATGAATGCACCGATTCTTTCACGGATAGCACCGAAGTAATGGTCATCAAGTTCCTGACCCTTAGGAGGCATGGCACCGAATAATGTACGGCCTGCGAAGATTAAATCTTTTCTCTGTAAATACTTTTCTCTGTCTACGATGAAGTATTCCTGTTCAGCACCGACAGAAGGTGTAACCTTCTTAGAATGTGTGTTGCCGAATAATTTTAAAATACGTAATGACTGTTCATTAATAGCATCCATTGAACGAAGAAGCGGAGTCTTCTGGTCAAGTGCCTCGCCTGTATAAGAACAAAAAGCGGTAGGAATACAAAGTGTAGCACCTGTAGCATCTTCACGGACAAAAGCCGGTGAAGTGCAGTCCCATGCTGTATAGCCTCTTGCTTCAAATGTTGCACGAAGTCCGCCTGAAGGGAATGAAGAGGCATCCGGTTCACCTTTGATTAATTCTTTGCCGGAAAATTCCATCAGAACTTTTCCGTTTTCCTTTGGTGCTGAAATGAAAGAGTCGTGCTTTTCAGCAGTTGTTCCTGTCAATGGCTGGAACCAGTGTGTATAATGTGTAGCACCCTTTTCAATCGCCCAGTCCTTCATTGCATTTGCAATCACATCGGCATCTGAACGCCTGTCATAGCTAATTTGAGGTTTTTGTAGACATTCTTTGGTAAACGCTCCTTCATGACAGTATCGTTAAATACATTTTCACCAAAGATGTCAGCTACGTTAAATTTTTCACTCATAACTTTGTCTTCCTTCCTTTTATTATGTTAATATATTAATAGTAAAATCAAAAAAGGCATTCCAATTTATATGCAGATAAATATGGAACACCTTTGTTCTACTATTTAATTATCGACAGCACTTTGTTTGTTTGCTCTCTGTCTTTAAATAAAATAACGCAAAATGTCTAAGAATGCAAGTTCTTTTTTGTATTTTATTTAAAAATTAAATTAAAAGCACAAAGAATGTCAAAAATCAGTAGGTTAATAAGGCTTCTCCCACATAAGCACCCTGAACGATAAAACGCTTCGAACCGTCAGAGGTACAGGTAGAAAGTGTTACAACCTGCGAAACATCATCAACAGAAACACCGGTATTATAAATTGAAAGTGCTTTCATGGATCTGGCATAATCCTGTAATCCGGAAAGCGTTGAAAAATTAAAGGTGTACGTATCACTGACAGGTTCACTGATATATGCACTGAAAATGCGGTACTGCATGATTTTATTTTCAGTGTAAATATAAAACATGTCGTGGCCTTCCGTATAATAGAAGCTTTCATCATCATAGCGGGAAAGCTTTCCAAACATACTGCCGTTGTGCATATTGTGTCCGTAAATAATGACGTTGGTAGCGGAAAGTCCGCCGGTAATCCGGTAATCCTCAAAAAGACAGCCGTTTTTATTAGCGGTCTTATTAAAGGTGTGGGTTAAATAAAAATCATTATCTGTAGACTGGACCATCGGAAGCCGTACATCAATTGAAGGAATGTAAAGATAGCCAAGTCCTTCGGAATTGATGGAGAGCAGCTGCTTATGGTCATATACAAACGGAATTTCGACTTCTTCATCGTCAAGCGTGACAGAAGTTGGTGTGTCTGTATCTAATACCTGATTTTGAATGGTATCATAAATATCATTGCCTTTTTTGTATTCCCAGAAAATCTGAAACAACATAAAAGCAGAATAGCAAAAGACACATATTGCCGCAATCAAAATAATGCGCCGTAAAATAGACGGTTTTGCGGCAACGTCCGCATTTACAGAATCTGAACCGTCAGTGTCCGTAAATGTCTTTTTACCGGAAGATTCTGGAGAAGATGTCTCCTCTCCGGAATGCTCATCTTTTGATAAATCTGCTAAAACGTCTTCGGATTTTTCATTGGAAGTTATCTGTTCTTTATCGTTGTTCATGCTGTATTACCGGAATCAGGCCTTATTTGCAGAACCGAATAATTCGATTTTTTCACGGACAGTTTCTTTGATTGCATCACAGCCAGGTGCAAGAAGCTTTCTCGGGTCAAATCCCTTGCCTTCAAGGTCTTTTCCTGCTTCGATGTACTTTCTTACGGCAGCAGCGAAAGCAAGCTGGCATTCTGTATTGACATTAATCTTTGCAACGCCTAAAGAAATGGCTTTCTTAATCATATCTTCAGGAATTCCTGTACCACCGTGGAGAACGAGCGGCATATCACCGACCTTTTCCTTTACGGCAGCCAGTGTTTCAAAGCTAAGACCCGGCCAGTTGGCAGGATATTTGCCGTGGATGTTACCGATTCCGGCAGCAAGCATTGTAACACCAAGGTCTGCAATTGACTTGCATTCATTCGGGTCAGCACACTCACCCATGCCGATAACACCGTCTTCTTCACCGCCGATTGCACCGACTTCCGCTTCAAGGGAAAGCCCCTTTTCATTACAGATTTTTACAAGCTCTGTTGTTTTTTCAACATTTTCTGCGATTGGGTAGTGGGAACCGTCAAACATAATAGAAGAAAAACCGGCTTCAATACACTTGTAGCAGCCTTCATATGTACCGTGGTCTAAGTGCAGAGCCACAGGAACGGTAATATTTAATCCTTCAAGCAGTCCGTTTACCATACCGGAAACAGTTTTAAAACCACCCATGTATTTACCCGCACCCTCTGATACGCCGAGGATAACAGGGGAATTTAATTCCTGCGCTGTAAGAAGAATGGTCTTTGTCCATTCCAGGTTATTAATATTAAACTGACCTACAGCATACTTACCCTCACGGGCTTTTGTTAACATTTCTTTTGCAGAAACCAACATAAATCGTACCTCCTGATATTTTTTAATTTAATATAGGTTGATTATACCGCAAATTGACTGAAAATAAAAGCGGCAATCTTAAATTATAATAACCGTTCAGAGCCAGCCTCCAAAATGCAGGCATTTTGTCGGTGAGGCGTATCCGCCAGATAACTTTTCAGACATAACTGTTCGTTCATGCAAGCATGACTCACAATTATGTCTGAAAAGTTGCCTGGCTCTGAACGGTTGCAATTTATAAAGGTTTTATGATGTTTTCAAAATAACAGGCTGTTAGTATTGTGAAAAATGTTGTATAATAAATACAAAATCCGCCGGTGAGGCAGAAGGGAGTGCAGGCAATGGTATTATTACAGAGTGTATTATGTGATATTGATTTTAATGACAGTGAGAGTTATCGTGGAACTTCATATCTGCCGTTTTTGGGGTTTATGGTGTTTTTTGCAGGCATGATGATTGCATTTATCGGAATTGTAAAAATATCCAATTCCAGACACCAGTGGAATATTTTCTATGATGAAAGAGACCGTAAAGATTTAAAGTCACCGGCAGTCAACAAAGACCGCAAAACCGGAATTATCATGCTGGTTGTGGGAATTGTGATGATGATTGTTTCCTTCTTGATCCGATAAAAAAACATCGCCCTGGCTAGGGGCGATGAAAAGAGGGAGGAGTTGTTTATTCACTTAAACAACTGGGATTATGAAAAAAATCTTTATTAAAAAAATATTGGCTAATTTCTTAATACAAATGTATTATATGCAGGAAAAGTGAAGAAAACGTGTGCATATTGTTAAGAGATATTAAAAGAAATATGAACAAAATATGAATGCCCGAAAGCTATGAGCCGTGCCGGACGAAAGCTCGAAGCAGAACTGTGCTTGCAAAAAGTTCTGCATCAGGCTTGAGAACGATAACGTGCATGGCGAAGCAGCGAAAGGCATTAAAGAAAAGATGATATAATGATGCGGATTCTTGCTTACACGGATAGCGTATCATATAATAAGTATCATAATATACTAAAGTGTACCTAATGAAGTATCAAGGGGAATGGAGGGAATATGCCAATAACGTACAAATGCCCGAATTGCGGGGCGGCAATGGAATTTGACAGCACGGCACAAAAACTTAAGTGCCCATCCTGCCAGATGGAAATGGATGTACAGGACTACGAAAAGCAGTACGGACATCTCTACAGCGATGCAGAAGCCGGGGGAAACACGCAGACAGACACACAGTCTGCACAGTCAGAGGGACAAAAGGGTAAAGGCAGCATGAATATGAAAGTGTATCACTGCCAGAGCTGCGGTGCAGAACTGCTGGCAGATGAGTATACATCTGCAACAATCTGTTCATTCTGTGGCAATCCGTCACTGGTGGAAGACCGCTTAAGCGGAGAATTTTCACCGTCATCGGTCATTCCGTTTCAGATTGACCGGGAAGCAGCAAAGAAAATGTATAAAAGCTGGGTAAAAAAAGGGCTGCTTACGCCAAAGACACTGTCAACAGAAAGCACCATTGAAAAAATTTCCGGTGTTTATGTGCCGTTCTGGCTATATGATTTCGATGCCGAAACCGAGATGACGGCAAAAGCCGAAAAAATCAGAACCGAGCGCCACGGCGATACAGAGTATACATATACAGACCATTTTCACGTATACCGTGATGTAGAGGCACAGTTTGAAAAAGTGCCGGCAGATGCTTCGGAAAAAATGGACGATGACACGATGGATAAGTTAGAGCCGTTTGACTATACGGCGTTAAAACCGTTTGCAATGCCGTATCTGTCAGGATATCTTTCAGAACGGTATAATTTCACCGATGAGCAGATGCAGAGCCGTGTCAGAAAAAGGGTAGACCGTTATATTACGGAAATTGCAAGAAGCACAATGCTTGGATATTCGACTGTCAGCGTGCTGGATAATCACATTTCCATGAATAATAAACACAACGAATATGCACTGCTACCGGTATGGATGTTAAACTGCCGTTATCACGGAAAAGATTTTAACTTCGTTTTAAACGGACAGACGGGTAAAATCGTAGCAGACCGTCCAATCAGCAAAGGAAAAGCAGCTGCTTACTTTGTAGGAATTTTTGTAATCATGATGATTGTGCTGACATTAGGAGGGCTTGCGCTATGAAAATGAAAAAGAAAATGATTTTACTCGTGAGCCTGCTCCTTTTAACGGCAGCAGTTTTAGGCGGTATGCCGCAGGATGCATGGGCAGATACGCAGTCCAAAGAGTATGTGGTCGATGATGCGGGTTTATTTACCGATAAGGAAAAGGAACAGCTTACTAAAATGTGCCGGAAAGCATCTGATGCCTGCAAGACGGATGTCGTGATTCTGACACAGAGCAAAGGACTGGACGATAAAGAACTGGAAAATTATGTGCGCGGCATTATTAATGAAAGCTACGGCTATGATGAAAGCAGTTCGGAGCCGGATGCAATTGTCTATGTTATTGATATGAAGTCACGGGCGGATATGCTGGTTACATCAGGTATTGCAAGAACGACGAAAAGCTTTACACAGAGTAAATTAGATGCTATCCGTGAAAAAGCGGAAGATAAGCTTTCAGATGGCAATTATTATGCAGGCTGTAAAAAATATATTGCAGGTGTACGCAAACAGCTCGATACCAGCCTTTCTTACAGACTGTCACTGTATCTGCCACAGAAGCTTTTAATTTCACTGGGAGTTGCTGCGGCTGCGGTCATTGCCATGATGTTTCAGGCAAAGTCTAAGATGACAGTGGACAGCAGAACGTATACCAGGAATCATAACTTCAACGTCAGAAGACGTGAAGACCGTTTTATCAATACAACGGTTGTTACACGTCATATTGAATCCAGCAGCAGTTCGGGAAGTTCCGGCGGCGGCGGAGGAAACTCCGGCAGCTCAGGCGGACATTTTTAATTTGAACAGGTATTTTGTGAAATACTGAAAGAATAATTGAAAGAATAATAGAAGCGGAAATCATATTGCGGTTTTGTGACAGGGTCACGGAAAGGAGTATGGTTTCCGCTTGTTTGTTTCCAATTCATTAAAATCCTTCTCATATACAAAAATATGAAATGGTATTAAGAAAAATAATTTTTTTTCAAATAGTTCGTTTATGGTATACTGTCGTATTTTTAAAACCGGGACGGTGTAAGTGACTTACTGCCCGGTGTCAGAACAGTAATAGTCATTGAATCA
>OGNL01000220.1_pt1 | contig 28218 bp, 29 predicted proteins | sample 1573471 | NCBI WGS metagenome assembly OGNL01 (sample SAMEA2582001, study PRJEB24529) | metagenome | biome: Human gut stool | place: China | collected 2011 | reverse complement strand
CATCTATATTCTCGGCAGCCAGCAACGGCTTGCCGTTTTTCGTGGTGAACATGGCAATCTGCTTTCCAGTGTTATCCTGAATCAATGTATTGTCAGCGGTGAATATCATCTTGCGGTTGAGAATATCAATGCCGGTATCCAACAGCCTTTCGTTTTCAGACGCACTCCAGGACGTGGCCAGGCTTCCCCGCTCCACTTTGAGGTTCCGGATATATACGGTGGCTTCCCCTGTGCCCAGTCCGTATATGATAATAGATGCTTTATTGGTTTTCAGTGTCTGTGTCACACTGATTCTTTTCCAGCTATTGAGTGGATGACTGGATATATTGATCGTGTTGGATGCGCTAACTCCACCGTCTTCGAACCCCACGGCAATCTGTGAGGGCACGGATGCTTTTTTATACAGGTCAAAACTGACCGTGAAAGTTGCTCCTTCGCGTACATACGCTTTCCCCTGATCCGACAAGCCTCGGAACAAACCGCAATAATTGGCAGAGAACCATAGCTGTAAGCACTTCCCGGCCGCAGAATCATTGACTACCGAAGCTGTATATGTCCCACTTGCCCCATTGGTGTACCATCCTTTGATGTCGTTTTGGAATGACGAATTATCAATCAGATTATCTCCCCCTATTGATTGGTTGATTTTAAGGCCAATGCTTTCGGCGGTCTGTTTGATTTCGCTGGATAACACTTCATTGTCCCATTTGGACGGATACCAAGGCATTGGATCTGTAAGACCGCCATCAGGCACGTCATAAGCTCTTATCTCGGATATGGTGATTTTGCCTCCCGACACATAATCTATACGGATTTGCGCCGGCCCATCACCAGTAAGTGTCGGAGCTGTATTGGTGTTCCGGTAGATCACATACTCCTTATTTGCCGAGACAACTGTGGAAGCGGTAAGGCCATTGTACGCCCACCCACCAACATTGGACGTCTGCAAGCATATTCTGGACGAGGACGTGAATACACATCCATCGAACTTTACTTTAAAGGCTGCTCCGTATTTTTTCCCCGACAAGGCACGGTTAATGATCCAGTCATTAAGAATCACCTGGTTTGCTTTATTCTCGCCGGTCACTACAATGGCACTTTGGGTATTGGTGATGTAGTTTAGCCCGCCGCCGGATATTTCTTTCCTGACCGTTAAGGTGATCTGATCGGGCAATTGCGCTATATCTGAGGAATTCTTCTCAATTTTGGCTTTGACATCTTCAGGTGATGGCGACCAATCGGTGGCCTTTGTGCCCTCTTCCAGTTTGATCTGGGTCAGGCTTAGCAGCACGTTGGCTTCGGCGATGTTAATGGTCAGGCTACCGGCATTTTTGGCCACATACGTCACCGTATATCGCTTCCACTGGGTTGTCACCGCGAAACTGTTCAAATTATACGCTTCTCCGGCTTTGATGGTTACCGCTTTTGCAGCCTTGGCGTAAAAGGACAAGGAATATGTCTTGCCCACCTCATGCCATAGTCCGGTGTAAAAAGGGGCTTGGCTAATTCGATTGCCTGCAATATCTCCAACGCCCGCATGTTTGAATTCAAGATACGTGCCGTAAACCGCGTCTGTTTTGACTTGTGCAGTCGTTTGGTTCAGATTCCAACCGGAAGTTCCTTGGGAAAAGTCGGAGTTTTTCACAATGTTTCTGCCACTCACCTGAATACTATCCACCGCACCGTCTACAATAGCCTGTACGGTCTTTCCTCCTACAGACAGGTGCAGACCATCCGGATCATAGAGTTTGCCGTCAGCTGTCAGCGTAAGCCCGCTTTTGGTATGCTTAATATAGCCGTTGGTCATTTCCCAGCCGGTAGATTTGTTTGTGTCGCCTACAAACAGGCGGGCGGCTCCCAGTACGTCGATATAGCCCTTGTTGGCCAGCAGAACCGAGGTGGCCACATTGATGAACTCATTGAACGGCTCCCATTTGGAAGATTCAAAAGATACGGCCGAGGTATGTGTGGCCTTTACGATATATACCGAACTGTTATAAATAACAACGTCCCGATACTGATCGTTGTAGACATACTGCGTCTGGGCGGTCCATGTTCCGCGCGGACGGAGCATACAGCCTTGCTTTCCGTCGTCGCCTGGCTTGCCCGGATCTCCGGTATCGCCTTTTTTCTGTTTGACGATCGTCACTCTTTTGGTAATGGAAGCCTTGCCATCCACAGAGCAAACAATCTCCACATACGCGCTGTCTGCGGTCATAGTGTTGATGTAGAACTTCTCATTGCTTCCTGACATCTGGGCGGCAGTACACCCGGATATCGTGCCGAACTTCCAGGCACATATACCGGCCGTTGATGCGGCGCTGGAATAGCGCATGGTGAGCTTTGTTGCCCCACGGTAAGCGGAGAGGGCAAACACAGCCTTCCCCGAAGGACCCAGCTCACCGCCCAGGGCATTGCCGGACGGATCGCAAGCAACCGCATGTGTGTCGTGGTTGAGGATAACGCTGTAAGCGTCGTCCCCATCCTTGTAGTTCCAGATTGTGATTTGTCCTCTCGCTATAATTTCCATATTCTTTTATTTTTCGCTTGATTTCATGGTGCTGGCAGCTGCGGCAGTACCCTTGCTTACATCACAAACAAAAGTTGCCTTCTGGTCGATGTCTGTTGCCGGAACAGTGATCTTCTTGCCTGTCTTGCTGCCGGTGGTGTTCCAGTCTTCATCTGCGGTTCCAGTCTTGTCATGTTTGTACCAGGTATAGGTATATCCGGTGCCTTCCTTGTCGATTTCTACACCGGCACGCCACAGTTCTGCGGTCAGTTCCGTGTTGCCCTGTCCATTGACAATCTTGTCGCCTGTACTGCTGGAGATATGCACCTGTATAGGGTCTGACGCATCACGGAAGGACGCGTAAGCAATAAATGTCTTATTGTATGTAGCACTGCCGGAATCCGTATCGGTAATGGTGACACGTACATTCAGGAAGTTCAGGACCGCATCTTTGGTCAGCGTCAAAGTCTTGGTTGTGGCTCCGGAGAAACCGCCGGCATTTGTGATCGCGGTCCATGAGCCGCTGGATTCCTGTTTTTCCCATTTATAAGTGACATTCGTCGTATCCTCCTGACCGCCGCGCAGGAAATAAGCCACGGCTTGCAAGGATTCCGGGGTGTCGTTGATAAAGTCCATACCCTGTGGCTGCTGCACGGTCAGAACTGGGGATGCGGTACCGGTTTCTACCTTGTTCAGAGTGATAACCGCTTTTACTGGTGTGGTCAGTCCGCTTTCCGGATCGGTGTAAGTTCCTTCGAACTGCACATTGTAACTGGTGGCTGCCGTCATGTTCTGTTTGATGGTCAGGGCGTATGGGGCAGATGCAGCTGCGGTTCCGCCCACTTCTGATACCGGCTTCCCGTTTACCGTCCACTTTGGGCTGGTAACACGACTGATCACGCTGCTGGTGGTTCCTGCCACAAACACTTCCGGAGTGATGACCAGGAAGGAACCTGTACTCCAGTTCGGGGTGTAGGTCTTGGTGTCCTTGTTATACAGCTGGGTTAATCCGACGTTAGTGGTCAGCATACTGTTAATCGCTACCGCATCGTTCAAATCGACGATGGTAATTTGTCCTCTTGCAATTGTTGCCATTTTGTTAATTGTTTAGATTGTGTATAAATAGTTTCTGAATACTGTTTAAATAGCTTTTAATATTGGGTCAGATTGTTACGATACAGTCAAAGTTCGACCGTCCTTCCACATCATCCGGAGTGATCCGGATGCGCGGCCCTGCTCCTTGGTGCGTTTTGTTCCAGATGGTATCTGCTTCTGTATTCCGGCTGGTCCGTTGCCAGCTGAAGCGACCGGCTGGCAAAGAGGACGTGATGTCTGCATCGCCCTGGCGTACCACGGCATACAGTTCGGTTTCGCCCTGACCATTCTGGAAAAACAGTCCGTTGGTGCTGTAGACGCTTACTACCACGGCATCCTTGCCTTCGCTCACCGTCTGGAGCCAGTCGGTGGCCGCGATGGACGGTTCCTGGGTGGTCGGTTCGTCCGAAATACAGAGCCATGTGGACCCGTTGTGTGTCACTTCATCGTTCTTGTAATATGTTCCGGCTTTCCATTCCCCTTTCCATGCCGGTACAGGGGTTTCCGTCACCCCGTCGCCGCTGATCTGTCGGATGGTGCCGGTCATGTAGATGTTTCTCAGGAAGGCACTGTATCCGCTCATGTCCATTCCGTTCAGGCGCATGCCATCCAGATTACCCATCATCATCACGATGTTGCGTTCGGTGATTTCCCAGTCGTTTACATCTTTCAGGTAGCGGGTGTATTCCCGGGTGGTGTAGGCCGATTTCTGGCGGTCCGGGTTCGTAAAGTTTCCGTAGGCCACAAAGTGCATGGCCGTGAGCGGGTGCATGGTATATCCCGGCCTCAGTGTGTAGCGGAAGGTGCTTTCTCCCAATACCTCCGTAACGCGGAAAAAACAGGTGCTGAAGCCGGTGCCTGAATGGAAGATGCCTTTGCAGATGTCGTCTACTTCAAGAGCTGCTGCTTCACCCTCTTCCAGTTTAAGGGTCAGAATTAAGGCTTCTGTATCGGCCGATTCGATGATACCGCCGCCCGGCGCACTCCATTGCTCGTCGGTAATGACTGTAACCCGGTTGTAGCGCAGTTCCGGCGTTTCCAAAAACTCGCGGAGATATATTCCGTTGAACCAGCCATTACCCTTGGCATCCACATTCCAGCCAAAACCGGTCAGTCCGGGGGCATAGGATTTACTGCCGACCGGGCCTTTGAAATCAGCCTTATTGCCATGTAGCACGGCACTGTCACCGTCGTTGTTGATGACTTCGGTCTGCACGTTGGTTGCGATGGCTGTGGCTGTACGTATTTCCGTCGGCGTGATTATGGTTTTCAGCAGTCCATCCTGCACGGTAATCAGATCGGCCAGCAGTCCGTTTTGCACTTCCGCCCCTCCGGTTACCAGCAGCCTGTTGATTTCAGCCTGCACCTTGACAAGCAGGTTTTGTAGGATGGCCTTGCCTTCGGCGGTAATCTCCGCTTTGCTGCCAACCAGCAATGATACGACTTGCGCCACACCTTCGGCTGTTATCTCGGCCTTGTTGGCACCAAACACAGCTCCGGCCAACAAGGTAAGCAGATGACTGGTGCTGTCGGCCTTATCTTTGCGAAGGAATGTAGCCAATGAACGCAGGGCGGAAAAGACATTGTTGTCGCTCGGTGTTTTGGTGTCTGTGGTCTTGATCACGTCGATGCTGGCCTGTTCCGCCTGGCGTTGCAGTTCGTAGTATAGGGATGACAGCTGATTGTCCACGCTTTTTTTCCAGCCGGTGCCGATCTGTTCAGCGAAGGTCACGGTTGCATCAGTCAGACGGCAGAGCTTGCGTACTACCTTGGTGATACGGGTGTTCTGATAACCATCCTCAAAATACAGATCCGACTCCAGTCGCACGGTCTGGCCGATGAGCAACGGCATGGCCTGTTTGGCGCAATGGATATAGTCTGTGCTACCGCTGTAAGCCACCGGCTCGCCGGAATAGTTGGCTACAAAGTCATTTACAGCGGCCTCATAGCGTTTTTCTGCCTCGGTAATGTATTCCTGAGGCATAACCATGTTCCAGGGAAAATACTGGTTGCCCACGATTGGCACGATATTGCCACCGGGAATCTGTGTATTTTCGTCGAGCCAGATGTTGATGATTTCCCACTCTTTGGTATCCTTATGCCACTCCGCCTGGAAGCTCTTGTTGGTGTCGTCGCCATATCCTTGCAAGTCACCTGTCTGAAACGAGAGCATGAAGCTCTGTTCCGGCAGGGCCTGCGGTTCCCAAGTCATACCGCTGTCCTTGATGTAGTACACGGTAAATTTCTTTCCGTTTTCGTCCGTTTTGGGTTCGGCGCGCACGGCCGTTACTGTACCGATATACTGCGGAAAGATGCCTGCGAAAGCATCCTCCTCGCTATCCTCAAACACGCCGTAGCGGTCCGTGTTGTGGTCTACGAATGTGGCCCGTGAGGGCAGTTGCAGACGTGATGATCCGTAAGTGGATACGTTGATGTTACGAGTTGATCCGAGCGGGAACAGACGGGTGAAGAAGCGCACTTTGTCGCTGTTGTCTTCCGGTATCAGACCGGTCAGACCGTTGCCATAGCCTAAAGTGACCCGCTCGCCGCGTTCGCATTTGCACAGGTTGATGACATAGCCATCCGCCCACATTTCCGTTTCGTAAGTGCTCGCGATGCCGTTACTTCCGAAAGCGGCATCCCAGCAGTTCACATTCCGGTAGTCTATATTCTTGTTTTCGCCGGTGATGACCGAGCCGATAGTCCACAGTTCCGATCCAGCCAGACGGTTCATGTTGTCCACCCACTTCTGCAAGTGCTCTCGAGGACCACCCCACAGCGAAAACTCACTGATCAGCCCGCCATCCGTTTCTGTTTTCATCAGAGCCTGCTGTGCATCATGGATTGGAGCATAAAAACGCAAGGAATAACTGTATGACTGTCTGTTCTTCATTTTTGGCCGATAGGTACTGCGGGCTTTGTAGCGGATACCATCCACTTCGATATAGTCGTTCACCTCGATGGGCCGGAACTCAAAGGTGTCAAAGCTCAGGCTTACACTGCATTCTCCGCCCACTTCTTCGGTCACGGTTGAGGAGTCCGACGGGCTTACCGTCAGTTTCAAAGATCCGTCCTTGCTATATATATTCAGTTCCATAAATTGCTGTTTTTTGATGCTGTTTAAACGGCGTTTGAATGCCGTCTGAATACTGTTTAAGTTCCGTTTGGTTTCCGGACGCCAATGCGAAAAGGCTACCGGGTATTATTGCGGTTTTGGTTCCCGGAAGGTCACTTTGAGGATAACTCCTTTGATCCGTGGGTCACCCCGGTACCACTCCGGAGCATCCGCGCTTTTGTAGTACATGCGATAAGTCCGCAGATCCTTGATGCTAAAGTCCAGCCAACCGGACACCAGGCGGCTCAGGAAGTCCCGGTAACGGGTCAGTAACGTGTTGTCCGTATCGGCCAGGATGCAGAACTGCAAGGTGCGGTCAATGGCCTGAAGCTGCACGTCGAGCGTGTCCGGCAGATCCTCGCCCGTGCGCTCTCGGAAATCCACAGCCGTGTATTCTTTCGCTGCCGGCATGGCCAGTAGGGCATCCATGTTGGTATGGGCATCGGCCGATGTCTCGGCCAGAAAAGCCCCATAAGTCGTATAAATATCTGTGCCTCCTATGCTGCACAGTCCGGTCAGATCCATGCTCATAATCTTTTAAGTATTGTTGTCGTTAACTTAGCGCACGGTAATGCCTTCGCGGTCCATACGCTCCATCATTTCGTAGATGCTCAGCAGGTAGCGGCAGTAGGCCGTGTTTTCGGCGATCTGTGCCAGCAGCCGACTGTCTGCCTGCCGGTCCTTTTGCAGGGACACCATCAGGCTGTGGATGCTCACCATACGGTCGTACACTCCGGTAAACAAGCCTTCCAGCTTTGTTCCTTGTTCCTGCGTCAGTGCGGCATATCCGCCGACGGATGCCGTCTGACTGCTTCCGCTGCTATCCTGATCAGGCAAAAACAGATCCAAACCTTTTTCGGCAGCTGCCTGTTTGGCCGCCTCGAGCAGACGGTTGAAGTCATTCTGGGCAGCCAGTCCTTTATCCATAGTGTTGGCAATGATATCCGTGTATTGCTTAAACTGCTCTTCCGGAGTGAGGCCTTCCGTCTTCATTACCTCGAGCATCTTTTCCGATGCCTGCTCAAAGAGCGGTGCCAGCGTCACGGAATAGGCCATCTGTTGTGCCAGCCCTTCCAGCATGGACACTACCGACTTTTCAAATTCCTGTGCCGCGTCAGAGCCATTTCGAAAAGCATCCGTCAGGGCATCCGACAGGTTGCCGCCCAGTTCGCCGAAAATGTCCGTCAGGTAGTCCTTCATTACAGACAGGGCTTCTTCCTGCTTTTCCGCCAGGTTGATAAAGTTCTCCAGGGCCGCCCGGCTTTCGTCGCTCATTTCCCGGGTGTCCAGGATAGTCTGTGCCAGCTCCTTGTTAAAGTTCCCCTGGGCATCCAGCAGTTCCGGATATTCATCCAGCACACTGCCATATTTATCGTGCTGCTTTTTCCAAAACCATTTTCCGGTGGTATAGCTGCCTGTCTTGATCTGCACATCGGCCAGTCCGGCATACTGATCTTTTAGAGCTATTTGTTTCTGCAACTCTGTAAAATCCGATGCAGCAAGTCGCTCCCACCAGCTTACACTGTCTGCCTTACCGTCTCCATGTAATTCTTGTTTTAGCTCACTGATAGCCTGTTTATAAGCTTTCAACGAGTTCACGGCCTTACCATAAGGATCTGAGCCGAACACCGTATCCGCTTTTTCGTATTCCAGATTCTGCTCCATGAGCAGCAGGTTATAAGCCCGTTGCTGCGCTAGCCGCTGTTCCATAAGAGCCTCGAGGGCTTCCTGATGCTTGCGTTCTTCGGCGGCACCCTTGGCAAAGAGTTTGGCCGTTTCGCCGATGGTGGCCATCACGCCGCCCAGGATACCACCTTTGGCAAAGCCCTCACCGATGGCGGATATGGAGATCATGGCGGTTTGCAGGTTACCTAAAGCCTGTGCAGCTCCGGCGGCACCCATATTTTCGGCCATTTCGGCCAGTGCTCCGGCGGCTTCTCCGGCCACGGTGGAGATTTCACTGATACCCCGGGCATAGTCCTTATAGTCATCCGCGTTTTTCAGATCCTCGAGTCCTTTCTTAAAACGCTGGAGCAGCTGGGTCCACTTGTCGCCCTTTTCGCCTTCCTGCAACAGTTGTTTCAGGGCCTTGCGCAGGCGGTCCAGATCATCGGGACTTTGCTCGATGGCGGCCAGCTGGTCAGGCGCAATAAACGTGATACCTTCTTTGCTTCCGGTTCCGTTGAGATAGTCCTGCAACTGTCGGGCCTGGGCTATGAGGTTTTTCAGATCCTGATAAGCCATTTCGGAGTAATCGCCGAACAGTTTACGCAAAAAAGGAGAGTCTTTGCTGGCCTGCGAGGCTTCTTCGCTGTTGATGGCTTCCAGACCTATGCGCAACTGTTTCCGGGCTTCTTCTATGGCTGCGTCGATGGCATCCACATTGTCCGTGTTCCGTTTTTCCTGTAAATCGCGTATGTCTTTATCCGTCTGTTCCTGCAAGGCTTTGCGCTTGGCTTCATAGTCCTGATACTTTTTCAGCAGTTCATCCAGATGCTTCTGCTTTTCGTCCTGTTCTTCCTGGTCAATGGCAGCCATGCCCTGCAAATACTCGTTGTCGGCCATACCATAGGCTTTACGGATCTGTTCCAGATCATTGTCATTCAGTTTGCCGCCCGAGGCCTCCGAAAGTTTCTTTTCCAGTTCTTTGATGTCGTCCAGCTGTTTCTGGTAATCCAGAGCCAGCTGTGCCCGTTTCTTTTCATTGCCCTCAGCCATCAGGTCTATTTCCTTCTGCTGATTCTCACGCATCAGTTTCAGGCGGTCTTCGGTCGGATCATATTCTTTCTGTTGTTTTATTGTCTTCTTTTTCTGTGAGCTTCCGGTAATGGAAATCTTTTTTTCTTCCAGAGCATCAATTTCTTTCTGTATTTTCTGATACTCCTCTTTGGTCTTGGTGGCTTGCTGCAACTTCTTTTTCAGACGGATTTCCGCGTCCAGCCCGGCAATGCTTCCCGCCTCCGGGTCGTTTTTACCTGATCCTCCGAGTCCGATACTTTCCAGTATTCCATCAGCCAGTTTTTTCTGACTTTGCTGGAATTTGACTAAATCCTTGATACGGGCTATCTGGTCATCGTAAGCCTTACGGGCTTTGTCTTTTTCGGGATTATCCGTAGTAATGGTTTCCCATTTTCCGCCTAAAAAAGGTATGCCGGAATAGGTTTTATAAGTCATTTTGGCATCCGTTTCTTCCCATTCTTGCCGCAACTCCATGGCTTTCTTCAGTTCTTCCTGCATTGTTTCCGAGGCAGCAGCTGCCTGCGCCCGTGCCAGCATAGCCTGAATCACTTTGTCCGTATTGCCGACCAGGGCATTCTCAGCTTCTTGCACATTGGAAATACTCAAGCCCAGCTCTTCAAAACGGCTCTGATTGTTGGCTATAAACTGGTTCTGCGCATCAATATTTTGCCCTAAAGCGGTATATTCCGCACTCAGTTCCATCAGCTTGGCAATGACATCCGACGAACTGTTTACCACTGAATCCCGGAACTCGTCACTGGAACGCATGGCTTCCACAGCTGCTTCCTTGACACCAAAAAGGCTTTTGGTAAAGTCCCATATATCTTTGCCATACATCACCAGCAATGTGATACCCACAGCCAGTGCTGTCTGCCAGGACACCAGCGAGCTGACTACCTGACGCCATACCGGTGTAGCCTTTTTGCCGGATGCAACGAGCGCATCATGCTCCTTGCGGGTCTGCGCCAACGCATCCTGCACCATCGGTATGTTGTTGGAAATCGCCAGAAAGAACATTTGCGGGCCCATCGTCAGTGAAGGCAATTCACGGGCAATTTGCGTGAAGCTCATGCGCAGGTTGTTGAGCTTCGGTGCCGGATCATCTTTTACCGTAGGTGTTTCGTTGTTCTGCACCTTTGCCTTGCGCAGCTTCTCCAGTTCGGCGGTCAGTGCGGCCGAAGACTTCTTCAGTTCCTCCAGCTGGGCACGTTCGGCCGTGGTATCTATACCCTGGGCATTCAGTTGCTCTATTTTAGCCCGCAAGGCCTCCGTTTGAGCCTGGAGCGATTGCAGAGCCAGATTGCCCACCTGCTCCATACCCTTCAGGCCCTTGCTGGCCGAGCCGATGCCGGCGGCAGTCTTGTCGTCCAAAAAAATCTCCAGTCTGATTGGTTCCATATTGAATTATAGATAATCGTGTTTGTGTTGTTGTGTGCGTCAGTCTTTGCGTGCCATCTTGGTAAAGAAGGTGAGCGGGTCCACACCTTTCTGTTCTTTTTCATTTTGTCCGCCCGTCATCAGCCGTTGCATATAGCGGCGTTTGGCTTCTTTCTCGTCGATGTATTCCGGAGTGTCGGCCATCATCAGCATCAAGGTGAGATAAGGCGTGCGCAGGATGCGGCGGACACTCCAGCCTGTGTCCCGGGCTATCTGTCCGATCAGTCCGAACGGGCTATGCGGGGGCTCGTAATAGCCGCCCTTTAACTCCCGTTCTTTTATTGGCTTCCCGTCGGGGCCAAGAGATTCATCGCTCCGGCCGAGGGAATAATAATCTCGAAAGGGCTGGTACGGATCAGGCGCAACATGACCATCCAGATTTCTTCGAGGGCTACCGGATGGACAAAATGGCGCAGCCACCATGCTGCCACTCCCCGAAAACACGGAAGCCGGACGATGCCGGTGGCCACCATCCGGCTTACAGCCTTGCCCTGCCGGGCGATCAGGTCAGCCTTTTCTTCAAATGTCATCCGGCACAATTGCTCATGGGTTACATTCATTTCCCGGTACATTCGTCCGATGTAAATCATATCCCCATAAGTAGGATAATGCACGGTGATCTGCCGTTTCCAGCCAAAAATGCTTTTAACCGGCACACTGATGCCTGCTCCGAGCAGCACATCAGCGGCCATTTTTTCAAGTTCCTGTTTCATCGTTGTGGTCTGTTTCGTCCGGCGTCGGTTCCGGCGAATCTACCGTTACCGCCTCCGGTTCAGGTTCCGACTCTGTTTCTGCTACTGTCCCCCTGGCGGGGTCAGACTCCATCCGGATCTGCGCCCGGAGGATAGATGGTGTAGCGTGCAGCATCGCCGTCTGGCTTCAGATAATCCACACGGAACTTAAACGCCAGCACGTTGCTCATGTTAAGTCCGTTCTGCATGTTTGATTTGGTCAGGCGCGCCTTAGGGATGCGGATGGTATGTCCGGATACAGTCTTGATGTCCATTTTGTCCACCTTTGATACTACAGTAGGGGGTGTCCATTCGTCTTTAGAGCCTTTTTCACCCCCAATCATAGCTACCAGTGCCTCGGCATTGAGTTTGATCAGATTGAAGGTAAAGGCTTCGCTGCCCGGATTGGTCATGATGCTGTCCACAGCTCCGTCCTGCACCTGTGCCGCAAAGACTTCCATATATTGTGGTTCACTACCGGCGGGCTGCAAACCGTTCTGGTCTACCCAACCGATTATATGTTCGCCGAATTTCACTTCGGCCAAACCATAAATCAGTCCGTTGCTTGAATCTGCCATAGTTGTGTTTATTTAGTGTTTGAGAATCGTTTGTATAATAGATAAATGAGGGCTAAAGGCAGGATCAGAGCTGCCAGGCTCCATCCTGCATGCCAGGCGGTGCGCACCGGCGATGCCCGTATGGTTACTTCATCGAGCTGGCGCACGGAGTCACCGCTGACTGTGGTCTGAGTTTTCCTTCGCCGCACCACCTGCTGCGGGATACTGTCCGCACGGGCCCGGACGTTCAGTCCGCCACGGCCGTCGGCTTCCACCCGCAGATGCAGGCTGCCGCTGTCTGCCGTCAGGGCAAAGCCCTCGGGCAGTCCGGTCAGCTCACGAAGGAGAGCGGCATCCACTGCCAGACTCGTCGTCCGGGTCGGGACCGTCACGAAGCTGTCGCTCTCCACGACCTGTATGGTCACGCTGTCCTTGCGGACTTGAGTCGATGTAACCATCCTGGTGGTACTTTTGCAGCTCGCTGCGCAAAGGGCACTGAGGCCAAGAGCGACAATACCGAGCCCTCGCCACCAGTAGCGACAGCATGCCCGCCATGCGGGTCTGGTTCTTGTTGCTTTGTTCATGTTTTCGTTGTAGTTGTTCATACTGATGCTGTATGTCCAGGAGCGTGCCGCTTACATTCTCATACAGCTGTTTGTAAATGTCCTCCCGTTCTTTTCGGTTGCGTGCGCGGTATGTGCTGCGGCTGATGAGCCAGACCACCACATTGGATAGCACACCGGCGGGGAGCAGCCATTGCAACACATCCATTACGCTCGTCATAGGCTTATTCGTTCAGCAGTTCCCATCCGGCCAGCACGTCAGGCATCTGGGCCGGGATTCCGTTTTCCATTTCGCTGATGGCGGCGGCCATGGCACACATGGTGTCCCGGTTGCCCACGTCCGGCACGCAGTCTGCCGGTACTCCCATCTTGCCCGCCACAAAGCGCAGATAGGCCGTGGTGTTGTTTTCGTGGGGAGGTGCCCAGCGCTGGATCATCTGGCGCAGGGTGTTCAGTCCGTTCTTTCGGCGGTAGTTCTGCAGGAGCTTGATCAGGGCACGGTAGCCGTGGGCAATCGTGACAAACTCACAAAAGGATTTGTCTTTCTTGCGGCTTCCGGTGATCTCGCCCTGCCATACCTGACCATTCACGACCCGGATATTTCCGGGATTGTTGTTGCGCAGTCCGCGCGGCAGTTCATTGCTCATGGTGTTTCCTCCTTATTTTGGTTAAACTTCCAGTTCTTCGGCACCCGGAACGCCATCCTGTCCTTGCGGATCTTCACCGGCACCTGCTTTCATGGCCATAAGTTTTGCCTTTTCCTCCTTGCGGGTATCTGCCCAGTTCTTTTCCGGAGTCACTTCGGCATCCGATGTCTGTGCGGTACTGCCGTCATAACTGTATATGGCACCGAGAGCTTCCATCTTCTTAGGCAGCACCACATAATAGTGGCGGAAATTCACCTCGTTGGCCTGTGTGTCTGGGTTGGTGGCCGCGTCGCGGTAATACATCTTCGTGCTGCCCTGGGCACGGAACACACGCTTCGGATAGAAGCAGAACGACACCTGATGGTCCGTTCCCGACGGTGAAGTCTTGAAAGCCACCTTCACACCCTCTTTGGTGAAGTAAGGACAGTTCTCGAACTCATACACCTCGAAACCGTACATATTGGCAATCTTGCCACTGGTGTAGTTGTAGTACTGGTCACGGAATTTCTGGTCGTCCTCCAGCAGGTCATTCACATGATCCGAGCAGAGCACCAGGCGTCGTCCCACCGCCGGAACCTGCATTTTGTCCAAAGCGCGTTTCAGGGCGATAATATCCTTTCGGGTGCATTTCTTGCGGCCGTTATCCGCCTCGCCCGAAGTAGGGATGACCGGAGTCTTGGCTGTATTGCTGTTCGGAGCCAGCGCATGAGCGGCTTTCTTGAGCTTGCCGATGGTGATGGCATCGCCGTGTCGCTCGATCACGCTACCCATCTTGTCGTAGGAGATGGCAAAAAGCTCGTCGTCACTCACGGTTGTCTTTTTGGTCTGGAATTTGTCCAGTCCAAGCGCTATATCGCCGTCCTCCAGCTCCTGGGCCTGAATCGGATAAGTGGTGTTGTTGATCAGCACATCCGGATCACCACCCACATCTACCAGGTGTACCACCTCGTTCTGTACGGCCGACGAATAGTCCGACACTCCGTTGAGCCAGGTGTCATCCATACCTCCGCGCAGCTGTTTCACCAGCTCGCCGGTCCATACTTCCGTATAGACACCTTCCAGTGCGGCTCCTTTGGGCAGGAACGTGCCCAGCAGCATCGGGATGACCACACCGCAGGCCAGTCCCCACAGATCGGCATCCGGCACGCCCAAAAGGGAAAGGATGACTACACTCATCACCACATTGAAGAGCGTACCGCTCATAAATTTCAAAAGTCCTTTTTTCATGTTTTCGTTGTGTTTAAATGTTGTTTAAATACTTGTTGAACGCTCCTTAATCCAGTTCGGGGCAGTCGATGCCGTATTCCGCCTTATAGAGCCGGCGATACTGCTGCGGGTCTTCCTTACGCATCAGTTTCAGTTCATCTGTCGGAACTTCGCTCAGTTTCTTCCAGTTTCCGGAAGTTTGTCCGGCCGGGCGGTTCAGCACTTGGGTAGGTTTTACCGATCCGCGCATGGCATCGAAGGTAAGACGCAGGCTTTCCGTGCCGACGGATTTGCCCAAAGTGATAAAATGATCCTTGCGTGAGGCATCAATCTTGCCCGTCTTCACCGCATCTTCCACCAGAGCGGTAATACCCGACAGCTTCATGGTTTCCAGTTCCTTCTTCAGGTCATCACGCTCTTTCTTCAGCTTCTCGTTAGCGTTCTGATACTCCAGCACGACATTGATTTTCTGCTGCACATCATGCAGCGTGGCGCTTTCCGCCAGCCCCAGCATCAGGGCCACAGTTTTCAGTTGTTCATTCATGTTTGTATGATGTTGGTTGGTTTTCCTGTTCAATAAGGGGATACTGTTTTCGGTTCCGTGCGACAGTTCCTTGCCGCCAAAGCTCAGACGGATATTGTCGTCGTTGCCGCCGATGTCCACCATGCTGTACTCCACCAGACGGCATCGCGTCACTGTGGGCCGGGTCTGTCCCGGTTTCATCAGGGCCGGATCTTCGGATGTTTCGATAATCTCGAAGTTGGGCGACCCCATGCGCAGCGTGCCTTTGTCCCATTGCTGTTTGGCCAGACGGCTCTCCTCGCGCACCTCGTCAAAGTATGGTTCTCCGGTGATTTCGTCACCTTCCACCCGTATGTCCCGGATCATTCCGATGACCGTTCCGCGCTGGTGCATCCACAGCAGCACCGGGTTGCGTTCAAACTGTTTCAGTTCCACACCGGCAGTGCGTATCCAGGTACCGTAACAGTTCAGAGTTTCGTTGGTTATTCTGATTCGTTTGCTTGTTGCCATATCGCATCTTTTTGCCGCAAACATACAACACGCGGATTCCTGCTGCAAAAAAGTGTGTAACCATTACATAGAAGTGTGTAACCGTTACACAAAAGTATGTAACCATTACACACTTTTTTCCGGATGCGCCGGGCTGCGATTAGCTTTGTCGCAGAAACACACACATAACTGATAAATACGACAAAAAATGGCAAAAGAAAGAAAAGACCAGAGCAAGAACCGGGAACTGGCCCGGGTACTCTATCTGAGCGGACAGACTCAGGAGCAGATTCTGGAGAAAGTGGACGTTTGCCGCCAGACCCTGTCGCGCTGGATCAATCAGGGCGGATGGAAAGAAGAGCGTACCGCCCGCACCATCACCCGTCCGCAGCTGGTCAACAAAGCCCTGACGGCTTTAGGCACGCTGCTCGACAAGGCGACCCGTGACGACGGGGCCGAGATGGACAGCGGATTCTGCGACCGGCTGATCAAGACGGCCACAGCCGTGGAAAAGCTGGGCAAACGGGACAACCCGGTGGTAAAGGTGGAAACCGTGATCGAACTGGAACAGTTCACCGTGAACAACCGGGACAGATATCCCGAACTGACCAATGAAACGCTGCGCCTGTTCAACCGCATTCATGGCGACTACATCAGCCACCAGTTTCAGGAAGGAGGCGGCCAATGAACGCCCAGGAAAAGAAAGAAGCCTGGCGGCAGTGGGAAGAACACTGCAAACGCCTCGAGCAGCTCACATCCAAGGAACATGAAGAGACTCCAGCCGAACGGAACCGCAACATCGCCCGTGCCCTTCGGGACTATGACTATTTCTGCGGGCGCTATCTGAAACATTACTGCGAATGTCCCAATGCGCCGTTTCATGGCGAAGCGGCCCGATACATTGCCGCGCACAAGGAACTGCGCCTGGTGTGTAAATGGCCTCGCGGACATGCCAAATCCGTGCATCTGGACATCGGCATTCCGCTTTGGCTCAAATTCCGTGGCGAGCTGCATGTGATGGTACTGGTGGGCAAGAGTGAGGACAGTGCCGACGGTCTGCTGGGCGACCTTCAGGCAGAGCTTCAGTACAACCGGCATATCATCCGTGATTTCGGCGAACAGTACAACAGCGGCATGTGGCAGGAAGGTGAGTTCGTGACCAAAGACCAATGCGCCTTTTTCAGCCGGGGCCGCGGCCAGTCTCCCCGTGGACTCCGTTTCCGGGAAATGCGTCCCGACTACATTGTGGTGGACGACCTCGATGACGACGAGATGTGCCGCAGTGAGGCCCGTGTGCGTGAAATGACCAAATGGGTAAAGGAAGCCCTGTTCGGATGTTTCGGCGGCAAGGACGGGCGGTTCATCATGGTGGGCAACCTCATCAGCCGCAACTCCGTGTTGCAGCAGATCATCGACACGCGCACCGTAAAGACCATCAGCGTGAATGCCATCACGGCAGACGGACGCCCGGCATGGCCGGAACTCTATACCATTGAAAAGCTGCGAAGCAAGGAAGAGTTCATGGGCTACCGTTCCTTTCAGAAAGAATACATGAACAACCCCATCACCGAAGGAGCCGTTTTCCAGCAACGGTGGATCCGCTGGCGACGGATGCTGAAACTGAAATATTACGAACAGATTGTGCTTTATATCGACCCTTCCTGGAAATCATCCGGAAAGAACGACTATAAGGCGGCAGCCATGATAGGCCGACCCAGGCGCGGACTGAAAACCGCCTCCCACCGGGAACTGCATCTGCTGCGGGCCTTCTGCCGCCAGTGCAGTGTGGGCGAGATGGTACGCTGGCTGTATGATATCTATGAGCAGCTGCCCGAGGATGTCGCCGTAAGCATCTACATGGAGGCCAATTTCATGCAGGACACCATTCTCGACGAGTTTCAGCGTGAAGGCGACGAACGGGGATATCAGCTGCCCATCATGCCCGACAAACGGAAGAAACCCGACAAGTTTGCCCGTGTGGAAGCCGTCAGCCCACTGTGGGAGCGGAGCTTCTTCTGGTACAACGTGAAACTGAAAAACGACCCGGACCTGACCGCCGGCATCGACCAGACTCTGGCCTTCGAGCAGGGAAGCCGTGCGCACGACGATTTTCCCGATGCCTGCGAAGGCGCTATCTATAAATTGCAGAAACAAACCCGTGAGGCTTCGTTTGCTCCCCGTCTGGGTGTGCGCCGGCCTCCTAAAAACTCATGGTAACTATGTTTATAACCGAAGAAGACTACATACAGGTGAGCAGCGACGCGCTGAAGATCATCCAGCAGGCCAACGAGGCCAACCGGTTGCGAGCCGAACGGCGGGCCACCGAACGCATCACCTCTTATCTGGGCGGCCGTTACGACATGGAGCAGGCCTTTGCCGCCGAAGGCGAATCCCGCAATGACGATCTGGTGGGACTGATGGCCGATCTGGCCCTGTATTTCATGGTGCTCAGCCTGCCCCAGAAGATGGGCTATGAAGTGCGCAAGGAGCAATACGAAAAGGCTGTGGCCTATCTGAAGGAAGTGCAGAGCGGCAAGGTCGTGATGAATCTGCCTGCGCACAGTGAGAGTGAAGAAGACAACACCGGCGACACGATCCGTTACGGAAGTGACCGCCCCAACAACTATATATGGTAAAAAGGCTATGAAGAAAAGACCGAAAATAGAATATTACAACCGCATGCGTCCTGCCCAGCAGCGTCGCCTGCGCGATATGAGTATAAAGCTCCAGTTATATACCGAAGCCCTGACCCGCCGTGATCTGGCCGACTGGCGACGGGCATGGCAAATGGCCATCAATGTGGATTGTCCCAACCGCACCCGTCTGCTGCATCTCTACACCGATGTGGAGGTCGATCTGCATCTTACGGGCTGCGTGCAGCAGCGCATGGGCTTTGTGCTGAACAAGAGTTTCAAGCTGTGCGATGCGCAGGGGGCGGAGAACCGTCAGATTACGGAGCTTTTCGAATCTCCCTGGTTCAAGGAACTGATGCGCCTGGTGCTGGAAAGCACCTATTATGGTCATTCGCTTATTGAGCTGGGCGACGTGATAGAGGTGGACGGCCGTCCGGCCTATAAGGATGTGAAACTGGTACCCCGCACGCACGTTATTCCTGAGTTTGGAGTCATCACCACTTATGAAAACGAAACCTGGCAGACCGGTTATGATTACCGGAACAGCGAGATGGCCGACTGGTGCATCGAGGCCGGAGGGACACACGATCTGGGCCTTTATCTGAAATGTGCCCAGCAGACCATCCCGAAAAAGAACATGTGTTCGTTCTGGGACATGTTCGGCGAGGTGTTCGGCATGCCGCTTCGTGTGGCCACAACCACCAGCCGCGACCCCAAGGAGTTCGACCGCATCGAGAATATGCTTCGGGGCATGGGAGCCGCCTCTTACGGCCTGTTCCCCGAAGGCACCACGGTGGATCTGAAAGAAAGCAGCCGTGCGGATGCCTTCAATGTGTATGACAAGCGCATCGACCGCTGTAACTCGGAAATTTCCAAAGGTATCCTTACGGTGACGATGACCATGGAAGACGGCGCCAGTCTGAGCCAGAGCGAGGTGCACCGCAAGATGCTCGAGAACCTGATCCAGAAGGATGCCGACATGGTGCGTGATCTGGTGAACTGGCAGCTCATCCCCCGTATGGTGCGCCACGGGTTTCCGGTGGCCGGCTATCATTTTGAGTGGGACGAATCCGTGGACTACACGCCCGAACAGCAGGTGGCCTACGAACGTCTGCTGCTCGAGCATTACGAAGTGGACACGCAATATTTTATCGACAAATACAATGTGCCACTCATCGGACGGAAATCCGACCGGCAAGCCGCATCACCGGTTCCTGCACCGAAAACGGGTAAGAAGAACAATTCACAAGACAGTAAAGACAATAAAGAGGAACAACGGCTGGCCCGTCCGGAGGATACGCCTTTTTTCGACTGAGCCCCGAAGACTATAAGGGGCTACACCGAAGATATGCCGAAACACTGAAACTGGTTGACGACGGAGATGGACAGGAAGAGGAAGACGAGGAGAAGGACCGCCTGATGGAGAATCTGGCATCGGCCTTTCCCTTGCTCATGGCCTGGCTGTGGCGGCAGAAGGACCTCCGGCCCGAGGATCTGAAACAGGAAGAAGTGCAGCAGTTCATCCGCAAACATGCCGATGTGCTGGATCATGCCGTAGACGTTTCGCTGCGTGAAGTGCCGCTGGATGAAGTCAGCGTGCGGCGTCTTAAAGACTCGAACTATGTGTTCAGCGGCATCAAGACCTTTCACGAGCTGAACGAGGCCCTGCCGTCGCTCGTGGGCGATGACGGACGGATCAAGCCGTTCAACCAGTTTTTAAAAGAGGTTCAGAAGATCAACAGTAACTATAATGTGAACTATCTGCGCACAGAGTACAACCTGGCCCAGGCTTCTTCCCTGATGGCAGCACGCTGGCACAAGTTCGAGCAGGACGGCGACCGCTATCTGTTGCAGTACCGCACCGTAGGCGACAAGCGTGTGCGCCGCAGTCACCGCATGCTGCATGGCATTACACTGCCCATCACCAGCAAGTTCTGGAACGAATATTTCCCGCCGAATAACTGGAACTGCTTTCAGGAAGGAACTCCGGTCTTGATGGCGGACGGCAGTTGGAAAAGAATCGAAGAAATACAGAAAGGAGAATCAGTTGTAGGAGGCAGCGGAGAGAAGCAACTTGTAATAGGAACCCATGTAAAGCTGTTTGATGGCGAAGCGGTAAGAATCACTACCGAACGGGGTTCGGCCACGTGCACCCCAAATCACCGTTTCCTTACCAGCTGTGGATGGGTCACCGCCGGCTGTCTGCAACCCGGAGATATACTGGTACAGGTCGGTAAAGTCTCCCCGTTTGATGTAATTGTTAACGCAGTACACAATACGGTAACCCTTATCCGTTATGGCCTGATGGCACTCAAAAGAAAGTGGGAAGCGTCCTGGGGCCATACAGTCAATGACCAGACCCGCTGACGGGATAAAGAAGTCAACGACATATTTACCGATTAATTTTCTAAATTCAAATGGAATATGAACAGATTCAAGAAAATCATAGATAACGCGCTCATTCTTGCTTGGGGGGAGCATCAGGGCGGACATCCTTTCCGGGTGTTCCGCACGGAGAAAGCCCGAAGTCTTCTTCAGTTTCTCAGCGATGCTACGAATCATATCGCTATTCTCTTTGGTCTTACCCTGACGGACGTGAAGTCCCTGCAAGGCCAACCGGTGATTCATGGAAGCCAGCTGGGCACTCGCAGCCTCACGCCGCTCCGGATTATTCACCCACTGGGTGGCAACGGCTTCTCCGCCTCTTCTCGGCTCAAAACCACAGTAGGTGATAAGTTTGAGAACTGTCCTGTTGTTGACACCCCAAAGGGCGCAAAGATTCCGGTAACTCCGAAGTTCGTCAAAGTATCTAAGTTTCACGGCATCACGGATATTCATGCCTTCAATGGTTTCCACTCTTTTTACAGTTTCCTGAGAAAGACCTTTTTTCATACTCGATATGTTTTGGTTACAGACAAAGATACGGAAAAAGTTTCTATGCCGGTGTACAATCTGTCCGTAAACAAAGATGAAAGCTATGTGATTCCACCCGGCATTGTGCACAACTGTCGCTGCACCGTGGTACAGGTGCGAAAAGGGAAATATCCCGAATCCAACGAACAGGAAGCCATGAAACTGGGTATGGAGGCCACGGCGGGCAAGTACCGCGAGATGTTCCTGTTCAACCCCGGCAAGAGCATGACGTGCTTCCCGGCTTACAATGCCTATACCAGACGCAAGTGTATCCACTGCAAGCATCGCCCCGGAAACATGGAGCTGGCGGCGGAGATAGATGCAGATGCTCTCTGCCATGTCTGCTTACAGACACAACAAGAAGTGGCGAAGGATGACAATTTGTACTACAAAGATGAGGAATTTGGAGATAGACTTCTTATATCTGTGAAAGCTGATAAGACTGAAATAGAAGATAACACAAAAGCGGCAAAATCTCTTTTGCGCTCATTTTCAGATATGGAAGTTGTAATACGTGAACATATCATAGAGAAAGGAGTAAAGAACCCTGAATATCTTATAAATGGGGTATTGGCAGATCGAAAAGGTATAGAGTCAGAAAATGGAGTTGCTTCAGGGTTTAAAAAAGCAATAAAACAGGGATGCAATATAGTGGTGATTGATTTAGATAAGAATGCAGATAAATTTCCAATATTAAGAACCCGAAAACTGTCTTCTTCTATAAATAATCGTCATGCAGATTTTGAGAATGGTTCAATATCTGAATGTTATGTGATATTCAATGGTAAAGCGGTGAAAATAGGGAAAGAATTATTTAATAACAATATTATGACGGTAAAAGAAAATATATATAATATTCTGGAAAAAATCAAGGGCGACCGAAGCCACCCTTGATAATGTGGAAGGAAAGCTTGAAGTTATCTCGCCGTATCTTCGACATCCACATGTACGCAAATATAAGCAATAAAAATCACAATGCAAACAATCTGCCGAAAAAACAGAAAAAAACAATGGAAAAACAAAAGCAGCAGGAAGAACATATCAAGGTAAGAAAGGAACTGCGTAGACGTATCAACAAGATGATCCGCCTTACACTGTCGGACTTCAAGGTGGAAGCCCTCGAGCAGTTTGACCGGAACTTTGAGCGGGAGGCCTTCTTTAACCAGAAATGGGCCCGGCGCAAACATAACGATGATACGAGCCGCGGACTGTTGGTGGATACCGGTGCCCTGCGCCGGAGCATCACCGGTCATCTGACCTCTCACCGCAGTGTCGTTATTGAAAGTACCGTACCCTATGCCCGAAAGCACAATTATGGTTTCGTGGGAGTGGAGTATGTACGGCCTTTCCGTCGCAAACGTCTGAATGCTTCTGAGGTAAAGAGCCGCAAGCAAATCAAGGTGGGCGGACACAATGTAAGAGGATTTGCCCGAAAGGTAAGATTCCCCCGCCGCCAGTTCATCGGCATGCACCCCGAACTGGAAAAGGCCCTGCGTGCCATCTTCGAGAGCAACGTGGCCGATATCGCAAGCGGTCCGGACTCCGTTTAAACTGCATTCATACAGCATTCAAATACGATTAAAACAAACTAAAAAGAAAGGAAACAATTATGAGAAAAATGCTTTATTTGGGACTGATGCAGCACCTGCTCGAGCTCAAAGACGAGAGCGGAGAGTCTGTGGTGCGGCACATTGACCTGTGGAACGAACAGGTGGAGTTTATCGAACAGGAAACTCCCTTCGACACTCCGGCCGTGTTTATCGAACTGCGCCCCACGAGCTGGACCACTTTGGGCGGTGGAGTGCAGCAGGCCAACCAGGGCATCCGTCTGCACATCGTCACCACCTGGCATGGCAGCGCCACCGCGGGCAGTGTGTTTCTGGAAGAATCCCTTCAGCGCTTCGATCTGCTGGACCGTATCGACGCGCATCTGGCAGGCTATTCCGCAGTGTGCGGACGCTGTTCGGTGAGTATGATGCAACGCACGGGCAGCACCACCAATCACAACCATGAGGAACTGGTGGAGGATGTGAGCGACTTTACCTGTCTTCTGACAGACGGCGGTCCGGAGGAGTAAGGCGGGCCGAGGCGTTGATGATGTTGTAGAAAGTCTTTTCGCAGATGGGATATAAAGGGCGGATATAACGGCGCAGGATCTCCCGATTGGACAGCCCGCTGCGGGCATGTTCATCGTAGATCCGGAGAATATCAGCTACACGGTGTGCGTAGCTGTTGCCTTTAATGTTGCCGCTTTTCTGCATAGGTTAGAATAAAAAACAAGAAATTCAGTTGGTTAATATGCACAAAAATAGTACATTTACGATTGAAAAGCAACCGTTATGCGATTAAAAACGACTGTCTGAGCTGATTTAAGTGTAATTTTACACCTGTCGCGACAAATCACAGAGTACAAACCCTTAAAACAGCAACTATGGCTATCGACTATAAAGTATTAGGCATCCAAAAACCGGGTTCTCAGAATCCGGAAACCACAAAGTATTATCCCCGTCCGGCAGCAGCACAACGTGTCGAAATCGAAGAACTTGCCAACGAAATCAGTTACAGTACCACACTGACCGATGTAGAGGTGGAGGGAGTCATCAAGGCACTCATCAAGCAGATGCAGCAGCATATCGCATCTGGCCGCATAGTGGCACTAGGTAAATTTGGATCTTTCCGCGTGACCTTCCACGCTCTTGGAAGGGCAACTCCCGAAGAAGTAAAAGCCGCGGATATCAAAAAAGTAAATCTACGCTTTTGCCCGGGCACAGGATTGAAAAACGCGCTCGACCTGCGCAACCTGAAATTCCGAAACATTGAGGCGGGAGCCCAGCCAGAAGAAGATGAACTGCCTTAAAAATTACCGTGGTAAACGGATTGAGGTACCACGGTAGTCCGAAAGAAGCACCACGGTTGTCTCGACTGACCGCCGTGGTGCTTCTTTTTTATCCTTTTGGCCCCGGAACAGGACCATCAAACAGCATTTACCAACCAATCAAACAACTTTTACGACTATGAACGCAATCTATCTCACAGACCTTGCACAACTTTATTTCCCTCGTTCCACGCAAAGAAGCGCCGTTACGCAGCTTCGGCGATGGGTAAAACTCAACCCGGAACTGCAAAAGCGGCTCGAAGAATTGCATTATCAGAAAGGCCAGCGGGCACTGACACCCCTACAGCATCAGGCAATCACGGAATTTCTTGGAGAACCATAACCGGACACCATAACACACAAAAAGAGGCGGCTCACGGCGAGCTGCCTCTTTTTGTTTATTCCGTAGCTTGTCAATCTTCCAAATAAAAGTCCTGTTCAAGCAGTTCCTTCATATATCGGTCCCTTTCCGCCTTTGACTTAAAGTCGCTCCGTAATGTTACCCATGAATCCGGATGATCCAGATTTTTACACTTGATAATTGATTTTCCGTTGCGCTCTTCTGCCCGGAGAACTATAAATCCCGAATCGCATACTTTCTTTTGATCTCTTGCATTCATACTATTGTAATTTAAAAAGTTTAAACTTGTATTGTTTTATCAGACTCTCCAGCCAGTCAGCCTGTGCTGTTGTCTTAACATCTACCAACACAGCGGAAAAGCCTTTGCCATGAGGCTTGCGGAAGTGCAGCTCACAAGGCTTGTCATAATCGAGCCAGTGGCGCAGGATCTGATACAGATAACTGTCACTCGCCTGGATGGCATAACGGCCAAAGATGGGGCTACTCGGTATCGGCATAATAGACAATCTCTTTCCCGTAGATCTCCGCCGTCGCCTTTTCGCACTGGCAGCCTTTGCTTTGCTCCCAGCCGGGCATCATCAGTACCACATCACACTCCAGGAGCGCCTGTATGTCCTTGCCCATGTGCTCGGCATAACTGGCATTTGCGTTGGGTGACGCATCGTATGGGGTGATAATCTGGTATCCCTGGGCACGCAGATAATCATACCCTTTGCGCAGTGTACGGCGTATCTCATAGGTATCTTTACCGCTGATCGGCAGACTAAGATAAGCCTTTTTATCCAGCTGTCGGACGAAATGCACTCCTCCGGCATACAGTTCACAAGGGATTCCGTCTCTGTTGTAACATTTGGCACGCAAGCTGCAATAATCACATGTATTATCCTTATCATCAGGCACGGCAAGATATGTTGTGCCGTCAATGACTATTTTATCTCTGTTTAAATCCATTTTAAAACTCCTTTAAATACAACATTTTTTTTATCCTTTCGATAATCGGCATTGCAACTGCCGGCATATTTGTCGGCTATGTTCAGCCCCTCGATACCGTCACGGCAGATATTATAGAGGTCGCAGTCATGGCATTTACGTTCGCCGGCAGCTTCCACACGATAGCGATAATTACCGATATCAAATTCTGATCCGATGGGGCGGTCCATGTTATTCCTCCTTAAATTCCTGTTTTTCTTCAGCCTTATAAAAGTAGACATCCATGATGGCGGTTTCAGACACTGCCGATATCTCATAATCGGCCAGAGTGCCTTCCATGTGCTTATCAAATCGTTTCACGGCATCGCGCAGATCCGAGGCTTGCACCAGCATGTTCTGTGTGCTTTTCTTTTCGACACCTGTTTTCTCATCTAAAGTGATAAAGGCGACCTTAACTTTATACCACTTGTCAGCTTCTTCGTCAGTAGAACTTACTATTTCGCTGTAGTTTGCACGCTTCACGGTCTTGACTTGGAACTCTCCAGACATAAACGGTTCGATATATTCCATAAAGCGTTTTTCAGCTTCCGTAAAGCTCAGTGCGTCTACAATATAGGGCTCACTCACTTTCTTGACCAGTCCGTTTTCCATGGTCTTTTCAAACTTTACTACACACTCAAAATATTCTTTCATGATTTAGTCCTCCTTATTTTTTCCTATCTTAAAATTCCATCTATAATGTTCTCTGATATTTGTAGTCATTGCTTCAATGATCTTAAACAAGAGTTTTGCGGGCATCTCGTTGGTATTTATCTTTTTAATATAGACTACACCATCTCTGTACTCCAGTGTTGCATTTATTTCAACAATCGGATTTTCTTCTGTTCCTTCTATTTCTTCTGCCATATTACTCTGATTTCTCAATTCTAAAGGTTATAACCGGTGTTCCGTGGATGGTGTAAACCGTAAGTTCTGTTTCAGTCATCTGGATGCTATGCGTTACGCTCAGCAGTTCCATCTTGTTTCGCCTCTTGTATTGGTAATCATACATTTCATATTTGATAGTTCGGAGCAACATCTGCGCATCGGTTTTGCTCATGTTTTTGGTAAATTCCCCAAACGGTATCACAAAATTCAGGATGTAGGCCGGAACGGGGCGCTTGTGATAGATCTTCTTGATATAATATCCCATAGTTTAGTCCTCCTCGTCAGGTAATAGATCCTCTACATACGCCCATCTGCTAAATGGGTATTGTTTCATTATACGTTTCAAATCATTTTCATCTTTAGCAACAAAATCAAACCAATCTCCATTTACTACATGCTTGTTTATTTCCGGCAATTCATCTGTAGTGTAATGCCATGCTCTGTTTTTTTCCCATTTTGCTCCGGCAATAAAAGCCTTTTGGACATCACACTGTTCTGATACTGTAGAGTATATCAGACTATCTTCATATTCTTGCGCAGCCTGTTTTTTTTGGTCTTTTATCATAAATCATTAGTGTTAATTGATCGGGCAGTTGATCCAGTCAGCCACTCGATCAGGTTACTATTACATGGCACCTATTGACAGAGGCAGGTTTTCGTCCTTTCCCTCGTCGTTCTTTATCGTTACGCTGATAAACTGGCCGCTTTTGGCTGGTTTGTATGCCGCCTTGATGATGTTGATGCCCTCCATAAACTCAGGGCTTCCGGATTTTGCAGCCAGACGCTCCAGTTCCAGCACACGGCTTGCCTTCAGTTCGCCTTTTCGGTTCTTGGACAGCAGACTCATTACAGTATCAACAAGTGCGGCGCTGTTGTCATCTTTAGCCTGTGTAGCCAGATATTCTTTCACCATGGCGATTCCGGCATCGACAGTATCATCGTATGCGTCAAGGGTTCGGTAGCCCAGCTGGATGCTCATCTGTCCGTCGCGAGTGCTGAAGGTGTCGCTTCGCCGATCCAACTTAACCTTAAACAGTTCCTCTTTGGTTTGGATAATGGAGTCAAAAGCAGCAAACACTCCGGCTTTGACAGCTGCCATTTCTTTGCTGAGTTTTTGCAGGCGCTCGACCATGCTTCTTACCGTTTCATCGACCAGTTCACTGTAGGCCTCACGATCCGCCTGGATACGCGCTTTGTTTGCTTTTTCTTTAGCATCAATCCGTTGTTTAAGTTGTGCCATCTGTTCCGGTGTCAGGTTGTCTAAATTGATTTCGTTTGGTTTCATAATTCTGATGTTTAATGGTTATTTATCTAAAACTTTTCCTATTGTTGGTTTGGCCACATACAAATAGGCCACTTCCTGTATCTCGATTTTTCCTGTGATAGTCAGAGGTACTTCCGGCATTTGCTGGGCGAACATTTCCTTAAACTGATTCACCTGCAAGGCTACAGCTTCTTCCCTTGACTTTTTGGTATTTGTAGTGGTCACATATCCCACCTTGTAGCTGTGTTTCCGTGGGCGGTAACCTTGTGGAGCGGTGCATGTCACGGTAATGATTCCCACATACGTCTTGTCTTCCTTATTTGTCATCTTTCAATATGTTTTTAAGTTCCTGAATTTGTTCTTCGTTTAAATTCCCGTCAAAGTGGGAGGCGGTGAAAGTGATGCTGTGAGCATGATAAGTCTGCTGGTATTCCTTCCGCAGCTTCTCCAGCTCTTCGTCGCTGTTCACAATAATGTTCGGGGTGATGCTTGCGCTGGCAGCCTTGCCGCCGTAGTGTATGGTGACTTTGTGGATGTAGTGCTTCATGCTTCGCCTCCTTCCTCTTCGTCTTCATTTTCGCCGAAGGTCGCCATGGCACGTTCGTGCTGTGCTTCCCCTTCGGCAAACTGTGCGAGCTCGGCCATGATATAGGCCCGGTCCTCGTGCGAGCAATAGCGTGTCTCATCGAGCAGCACGCTTTTCA